>Ga0307509_10000118_pt1 | contig 115087 bp, 96 predicted proteins | sample 10_EM_MG_FD_202245 | JGI IMG/M metagenome (GOLD analysis project Ga0307509, IMG submission 202245) | Populus trichocarpa ectomycorrhiza microbial communities from riparian zone in the Pacific Northwest, United States - 10_EM | ecosystem: Host-associated > Plants > Roots > Unclassified | place... | reverse complement strand
GAAACGCCGCTCGATGTGGCATCGAATGGACGTTCACCCGTCGAGACGCAGATCGGAAGATGAGTCGACATTATGTTTCGTAATTAACGTGTCGCGGTACTAGTACGATTGCGCTGACAATCTACGGTCGCTTTCTGTTACAGCGAGCTCGGCGACGCGTACGAATCCCAGCACGAATTTGTGCAGGTTGGCGTGTTCATGCTCGATCCGATGTTCGAAGAATCCAACCACTCCCTCAGGCGTATCCGAGAGGCGCAGTGCCAGTTCGCGGTCCCAACGGATCTGATCTCGCGGCATAACTTCCAGACGTTGTTGTTCGACTCGAATGCCGGACTGCGCACACGGAGGGCAGAGGCTTTCAGCCGGTCGTGCATTGAGCTCCTGGGGCACCCAGTTGAACAAGGGATTCCACGCAAACTCCGGCAACGGAGTTTGAGCTGCAATCCTGCAGGCGTCGTAATGCTCAGAGGCGTCCGCATGTTCTCGAGTGACCCGCCTCAGCAAGTCGCCAAAGCGATCGTCATCCCGCAGCACGGCGCGTAAGTAGAGCGGTGTGCTGAAAAACCCGATTGAGTCATACACCTGGGGATAAGGCCGCCCCATGGTCACCATGGGCACAATCAGTTCTGTTTGTTTGGACCAACGCAGCAGAAGCGCCACGTAGACTGTAAGGAGGGTCATCACCAGGGTAGTGTGCTCTCGACGGCTCAGTTCGAGCAGGTCGGCGCTCAAGCGCCGACCGAGCTGCACGGGCTCGATCTGCCACTTCGCGGTCGCGGGCGATACGATGCCGGTGTCGAGGTGAAGGTATATTCGCCGAGCACTGGCGAGCCGCTCGCTCCAGTAGGCACCGTGCCGCTCGGTCCACCACTGATTTGTTTGGTGTAGCCACATAGCGTAGTCGCTGAATTGCAGACGGGTCTTCGGTGGTGGGAGGTGTTCATTCGTCAATAACTGCGTGTACCCCGAGAGAATCTCGCGCCAGAGAATATCCAATGAGGTTGCGTCGGATATGATGTGATCCAGAGCCGCGATGGCCAGGTAATCACCTGCGCCAAGTTTGAGAAGCCTGGCGGCAAATAACGGCCCTCTGCCCAGCGACACCGGTTCGTAGACGATCTCTTCGGTCAGCCGTTCTATCTCGCGGCGCTGGTCGGATCCTGGCAGCGACGATAGATCGAAGCATGGCAACTCATACGCGGAACGTGGTTCGATTTGCTGCCACCGTTCGTTGTCAATCGTGATGATGGTGGTCCGCAGCGCCTCATGGCGATGTACCAGTTCCCTGAAGCTCCGTTGCAGGATTGCAATATTCAACGGACCTGAGATACGCACCGTGCCGGCGATCGTCCGCGAGGTATGTCGATTGCCCAGATCGAAACAGTTCCACCACCATATCTGGGAGAACGCCAGCGGCACGCGCAGGCCGCCCGCCCGGGGAGCGGGCACTGGCTCTTGCGGGGATGAAGTGCGGGACTGCTCGAGGAAGGCGACCAGCTCTGCCTTGCGGGCTTGCAGGCACTCGAGGTCCGCCGGGGTGATGCTTCCCGCGCGCGACTGATAGCGAAGCTGCCCGCATTCGCTCCATAGCCTGACTCCCTTGACTCTCATCCTGAAAAGGATTTCCGCTACACCGCTCATTGGACAATCCTGGTCCCAAAAGTGATGCGATCAGGAAGTATGGCTCAGAACGAGACATGAGTGTTGCGCAAGATACGGGGTTCACCAGGCCTCCTGCTGGTGGCAGTATTGCCATCGCGCTGCCCGGGTGCAGTGCGGTCGCATCTTTCGGACGATGTGCGATGAAAGACGGGTAAGGAGGCTCGCCGGCAACGTTGCGTCTGGAAACCTGTGTGTATGCTCAGCAGATGGCTCTGCAGTTCTCTTCTGGGGCTTGTTATCTGCTGCAGCAGTGCAGCGCATTCGACCGGGGCTCAGTTCCAGATCCGGGTTGACCCGACCAGGCAAATGGGGCCGGTGACGGGCCGGCTGCTGCTGATGCTCAGCAGGACGAACGAGCCGGAGGTCCGGTTACAGGTTGGCTGGATCACCTCGCCGCCCGTATTTGGAATAGATGTCGAGCAGCTGAGACCAGGACAGGCCGCTGTGATCGACGAAAGTGTCGCAGGTTATCCTCTCGAGAGCCTGCGGGATCTGCCTGCAGGCGACTACTATGTGCAGGCCTTGCTAAACGTCTACACCGAGTTCCACCGAGCGGATGGTCACACCATATGGGCCCACATGGACCAGTGGGAGGGCCAACAATTCAACAGATCACCGGGAAACCTTCACAGTAAGGTCGTGAAGCTGCATATCGACACTGCGGTACAGCCCAGGATCGAGATCGATTTGACCGAAGTCATTCCACCTGTACCACCGCCGGTTGATACCCAGTGGATACGGCACGTCAGAATTCAAAGCAAGCTGCTCACCGCGTTCTGGGGCCACCCCATGTACATAGGTGCAGTGGTCCTTCTGCCCCGGGATTACGTTACCCAACCGGACGTTTACTACCCTGTCATCTACCAGCAGGGCCACTTCGGGGATCAGCCGTTCAACTTCAGAACCGAAGAACCGACCGAGAACGCGGACGAGCGGCGTTTTCGCGAGAGAATTGGTGTTGAAAGCGGATATCAGTTCTACAAAGTGTGGAAATCGGATGAGTTTCCGCGAGCCGTTGCGATCACCTTCCAACATCCAACGCCCTACTATGACGATTCGTACGCGGTCAATTCCGCCAATCTCGGTCCTTACGGCGATGCGATTCTGACAGAGCTCATCCCCTATCTCGAGGAGCATTTTCGAGTCATCCGCGAACCCTGGGCACGGGTGCTCACCGGCGGCTCGACGGGGGGTTGGGAGGCTCTGGCCCTGCAGCTGTACCATCCGGACTTCTTTGGTGGCACGTGGGCTTTTTACCCGGACTCGGTCGATTTCCGCCGTTATGGCCTCGTAAACATTTACGAGGATGCGAACGCATTTGCGGCCGATTCTCCCCGTGACCCGCAGTGGTTTCGGCCCCAGTGGTTCACGGTAGAGCGCGCCATGGTGCGCACGGATGACGGTCAGACGGTAGCGACGGTGCGGCAGCTGAGCCAGCTGGAGGGTGTTCTGGGTAGCAAAGGGCGCTCCGGCGGCGTCCTGGCGAATTGGGAGGCTGTGTACGGTCCAGTGGGAGAGGACGGGTATCCAAAGCCTTTGTGGGACAAAGTAACCGGCAAGATCGACCGGAACGTGGCCGTATATATGCGGGACAATGGGTACGATCTGCGATACTACGCCCAGAAAAACTGGTCAACGATCGGTTCGAAACTAGTCGGCAAGCTGCATATTTATTGCGGCGAGATGGACAATTTCTACCTAAACCTGGGTGTCTATCTGTTCGAGCAGTTTCTGCGGACTTCCGAGCATCCTCACTATGCGGGTGCCTTCGAATATGGACGGCCGTTGAAACCGCACGGGTGGCAGCCCATGCACAATGCCGCGCTGGTGAGGATGATGGCAGATCAGATGTCCAGAAACGCACCGATGGGCACCAGTCTGGCTTGGAACCCGAATCAGGCACCCGCGCACTAGACGGCGCCCGCGTCGGCCCATTCGACATCTGCCAGGGGAATATTTGGATTCTGTACGAACTGTTGGGCAGCTGAACGCACGGTGTGCAGAAACCGCTCGATGGTGTCGCTGGTAAACAGCTCGGCGCGGTAAAAGCCGCATGCTCGGATACCTTCCTCGGCATCGAAGAAATTCACCTCGACATCGACCAGCCCGGGTGGTGTGACCGAGAGACCCGCTTCAAAGTCTCTGAACGAAACCCGTTGGACGACAATTCCATGCTCACCCTCATCGGGTGAGACATTCAATTGAAACGATTCCTGCGGATGCCACGTGACCCATTGGAAAAAGGTGGCAGACAGAGGCTCGGGTCGCAGTGCGGCCATTCTGCCGAAATCCTGATGCGTCAGCGCGCGAAAGAACTCGTTACTGACCCGTGCCAGGAGCTGACTGAACGTCTCATCTGCAGTCAACTCGATACGCAGGTAAAGGATATGTGAGAAATAGCCCACGACTGACCTGTGCTCCGATTGTCTGCCTCCGATGTTGAAAGGCAAGATGAAATCCTTCTGATTGCACCAGCGCCACAACGCGGCTACGTATGTGGTCAGGATGACGGTGCCGGGCAGCGTCCGCAGGCTCCGAGCGAGAGCCTGCAGCTCGCTGCTCAGAGCCTTTCCGAACAAACAGCTCATCTTTCCCACACCTCTGGGAGTTGCAGTAAGGGAGGCATGCGCGTCAATCGGCCAGCGGATCCGCTCCGCACCCGAGAGGCGCGAGCGCCAGTAAGACTCGTGTTTGCGGTGCCATTCATCTGAGCTGCGTTCCTGCCAGATGGCGTAGTCAGCATATTGCCCGACCTTCGGCGGCAGCGATGGCGGTCTGTGGTAACCGAAGTCGCAATACGAGGTCCACAGCTCCCGAAGCGCTTGCTCGATCGAGCTGCAGTCGGCCAGAACTCGGTGAACACCCACCGCAAGCAGAAACTCAACGTCGGAAAGAGCGAATAGACTGACTCGCAACAGCGGGCTGTCCGGTGAGCCGGTTTTTAGATCCGCAAATTCTTCCAACAATCGCCAGGCATTCGCCTCCAGTTGCGGGCGCGAAGCTCCGTCAACCGACTTGTAGTCCCAACAATGTGCCGGATGTTCGTCGACCTGCTGTTTTGCAGTACCTCCGACGGTAACTATGCGCGTCCGTAGCGACCCGTGCCTGTGCACGACTGCCTCAAAACTCTCACGCAGCCGCCTGACGTTCAACTTACCTGTTATGCGCAGTATATACGGCAGAATGCAGTTCCAATCCGGGTTCTCGCGGGCCAGCCGCCAAAGCCACTGCTGCTGGAAGGTCAGGGGCAGTCGGGCGCGAGTTGCCGGGAGCGACGTGTCATTGATCTGCTGATCCATGTTCGCCTTCCCTGCGGCGATTTATGGGAGCCGGTAAATCTGTGGGCACGCAGCGTAGGCAATTCGAAATAGAGTCTTCTGCTCGATCAGACTGCGCATATGCTCGAGGAATTCGGCGACCCGCGTAAGGTAAAGCGCCGCATCACCATGACCGGAGCTCAACGTGGGGAACAGCAAGGGCAGGTTTTCCGCCAGCAACGGGTGTCGGCCCGCCCTCTGTGCGGCATCACGCGCGGATCCGAGTTGCGCCAGCCACTTGGTCCCCAGATAGGAGAACCCGTCGCTTGCGAAGTAAGCCAGATATCCCAACTCCACGCTGCAACGTCCAAGATGGAGAGCCTGAGGAATGTCGGCGAGCTCCAGCGCACGTAAAGCCTTCTGGCGGTGGATCAGCGCAAATGCGAATTTCCGGGTACTGCAGTACACATCGAATGCCGGATCCTTCAGGTTGAGTTGATTGCGCTCCAGATAGCCTGCAGTTTCCCACAACAGCCACCCGCATCTGAGTCGGCCGAGTGTCATGATTTCACCATCACTGAGCTCGGGCCCCCTGCGCCGCAGTCGGATGCATATTTGCCGTACGCTGGGTGTTATGGCGGCCACGGTCTCGACAGTGATGCCATTCGTGACTGTCATTCGCAGCTCAGCTCGCAGCGGGTCGCTCTCGTTCGAGAAGGTGAGATGCTGATCCGTGTTTGTGCTGGTGGGGATCTCCTGTCTCAAGAGCGCCTCTCGGCTGTCGACGAGTACCAGGAAGTCGACATCCGATCCCTTCGTTGCCATCCCCAATGGCACGGACCCGGTAAGGAAGATCGCCTTCGGTGCACTCGATCTGGCGACCTGATCGCCTACACTTTGGATCGACAGTCCCGTGCTCAATTCGAAGCCTGCGCGGAATTCGGCCGCATTACGGCACTCGTGAAGCGAATGCGCGGCTGACTCCACGACACTGTAGGTCTGGGGTGCTGGTTCTGGGAGAATCTGTTTCATCGGGCACCCGGATCTCGTGTTGCGCGTCGCCAGAGTATACTTGTTTGAGTCAGTTGGGCGGTCCAGCAACCGGGGGCGCAATCGCGCCGGGCAGGATGGATTGCGGGAAGCCCGCCGCTGAGAGAATATCGATATCATTCGGCGTCAGGCGAAACACATGGAGGTGCTCATCATGGAGTCTGCGACGGTCGGGAACCAGTTCCTGGATGACTTCTTTTCGGCAAGCGTATTGCAACGACCGGATCGCTGCGCGGTCCATGTCGCCGGCCGCTGTTGGTCATACGCAGAACTGAATGCCATCACGTGTTCCCTTGAGGCCGCTCTCTCCAGTTCGACGCATTCGGGCCAGCGCAACATCGGTGTCGTTTACGGCAGGTCCGTATTCTCGTACGCAGCAGTAACCGGCATCATGCGCAGCGGTAATGTGTATGTTCCGCTGAACAGCAAGATGCCGGCGGATCGTCTGCGGCGAATTCTGGCAGATGCATGCATCGACACTGTGGTTGTCGATACGGGCGACGTTCTTCCGGAAGGCGTGTTGAGTGCTTTGCGCACTGCAGAGGGACTGCGCATCGTCGCGAGCCAGGGAGCTTCCTTGCCGGCTCTGCAGACGGCTGCGGAATCTTCCGTCGTTCATGTATTGAGCAATAACGGCGCTCGTGAGGGGCTGTCAGTTGTTGCGGGTGATCATGGTCATGGCATCGACCAGCGACACCCTGACCAGCTTGCCTACATCATCTATACGTCCGGAAGTACTGGTGAACCGAAAGGCGTGGCCATCACTCACTCGAGTGCTTGCGCGTGCATAGCGAAGTTGCATTGCATGTTCTCTACCAACGAGCTTGATCGCTTTAGCCAATTTTCGGCCTTGTCATTCGACGTATCGATTGCGGACCTGTTCCTATGCTGGAAGAGCGGAGGTGCCTTGTACGTTCCGGCTCACTCGGAGGCAATGGTTCCGTTGAAGTTTGCGGTGACACATGCGCTTTCCGTGTGGAGCTCGGTGCCGTCAATCGCGAGCTTCATGGGAAAGTTGCAACTGCTACAGCCGGATGCCCTGCCACATCTTCGCTTGACACTGTTTGCCGGCGAAGCGTTGCCCGCGGAGCTCGCGCGAGCCTGGACGGACGCGGCACCGCAGTCCCGGGTCTTCAACGTCTACGGCCCGACGGAGTGCACTATTTTTTCGGCGATCTATGAATATGATAGGGAGCGGAGCCGGCGGCACGGAGTCGTTCCAATCGGCGTACCGCTGCCTGGATTGCGCTGCGCGATCGTGGATGAGGGTCGCAGAGTTGAGCGGGACGATGAGCCGGGAGAGTTGTGGCTGTCAGGTGATCAACTCGCCGCGGGGTATTGGAGAAATCCGACTTCGACCGAGCAGGCTTTCGTGTCGTGGCCGGGCGAGGGCAGAGCAGAGGAAATCTGGTACCGGACAGGCGATCTCGTCAGTCATCGTGAGGCCGAGGGGCTGATCTTCAGGGGACGCATGGATCGGCAGATCAAGCTGCGAGGCATCCGGATCGAGCTGCAGGAAGTCGAGTCGGTTTTGCGGGACGTGATTGGATGTGCCATGGTTGCGGTGATTCCGCTGCGAGGCTCAGGGGGCATGTGCGAGAAAATCATTGCCTACTGTGACAGGCTCGGCGCCGATGAAGCCTCCATCAAGGCTGGCTGCCTCGAGCGGCTGCCAGCGTACATGGTGCCTGAGCGCATCTTCGAGCTGGGCTCCTTCCCCCTCAGCGCCAACGGGAAAATAGACTACCCGCAAATTGCCGCACTGACAGCCGTCAATGCCGTGTGAGTGGCTGGGCAAGATGAGTTGCTTACGCAGGACTTGCCTGCCAGTCCAGCCATACACCGAAGCCATCCCCTTGGGCGAGCAGCCTGTTGCTCGACTTTCCGTTGATATACGCCGTATGCTCGATCCGCGAGGCGAAGCTCTTCTGCAGAATGGGAATGCCGGCAGACGCAAGTTTCTGCAGCCGGGCTCGGGCAGTCTGCGGTGGCTCCTGCTCGGGCATCTCGATGCCAACCCTGTGGATGTCGCGGTGCCGGCTCGCGCGCAATAGCACCGCTTCCAAATCTGACTTTGCCACTTCGGACCAGTGGCCCATGCAATAAGACTGCAGAATGCAGAGCGAGCCAGGCAGCTCTTCAAGCAATGACGGCAGCAGCTCCAGGGCATCACCCTGCAAGGTTTGCAACGGATACGCATTCCGCACAGACAGCGCTGCCTCGAGACGCGCTCGCTCGGTCGCCCATTCAGGGCAGAGGACGGCCTCCATCCACAATCGCTCGCCAGGGTCCGACGGGTCTATTGTGACAAGGTCAACTCCGACGCGATGCGCGACGTGGGGCACCGTCTCAACCGGTGCCCGCCCCGATCCAACCAGCTTGCAATTGAGCTGCACCGGTGAGCCATCCACTCCCAGCGCGCCCGCCGCGCCATAGTCATAGTGGTACTGATCGAACAGCAGGTTCAGACCCGCGCTGCAGCAAATCTCCAGGAGCGTCATCGGCTCATCAGACATTCGGTTCACGTGCTGCAGGGCTGGCAGCAGGCAGCTCGCCTTCTCCACGAGGTTGGTGTTGACCGTGCGCCATGAAATCAAGTCTCTGACCTCGGATCGGCGGTCTAGGCAGAATTCGCGAAATGCCGGGAACGCTTCCTCTGCCGGCAGTGGCGTCGGCGTTACCGATCGAAAGTATTGCCGCAACTGGGGCGCGGACGCAGGCGACTTCAGCAGGAGAAAATGAGCGACGAACACGAGGAGTATGGCGGACTGGCCCGGGCGGTTCGCCGAGCATAGACTCAGAATGTCTTCGTCGTCCGCAGAGCGGCGCGCGAGCGCGGAGAACAACGGTGAGGAGACCCTGAAGTAGGTGCTTTCCTTCAGGAACGAATTTCGCAGCATTTCCCGTTCTGAGCTGGTTGCCATCGGTGTGATCCTTTCGTGTGCGCAAAAACTGTCCAATAGCTGGGTCCGCTCCAGAGTTGTCGCCTGCTTGATGCGGCCACCCGACTTGAACGGCCATGGCCGTCTGCGGCTCCGGCTGAAGAATACAATCAACATATTTATCAACACAAGCACAGTGTAAATTGCAGCGCGTTGTTCGTGTGACCGTCCAACATATGGGGTCGGGCGCGACTCCGAGTGTCAAACACAACTTACTCATCGTACGCGCTCGCTTGAGATTCGCGCGAAAGTCGCAGACACTGCATTGCAGGACTGCAAACGTGGAGACTTATATGGACAGGGATCTCAACGGCAACGGACACAGTGCCACGCACGCCTACCTGATGAAGCTGTGGAGTGAGCACCTCAATCGTGCGGAAGTTGGCATCGGTGACGACTTCTTCGAAGCGGGCGGCAGCTCGATGCAGGTCATCGAGATGCTAATGACGGTGGCGAGCAAATTCTCCAGGGAAATCGATTATGCGGAATTCTTTACGGAACCGAATATCCGCAAGCTCGGTGAGTTGCTGGAAGCATGACGGTTTGCCCGGCGAAAGAGCCTGAGGGTTGGGTTCAGATTCATGTGTGCACTGTCGATCGGCTCGCCAGTTGAATGCTCCTGCTCAAACACCGCGCCGGGGATTCACTCCAACCGCAAGCGGCCCGCGTTGACGGTCCTGCACCACGTAAGTGGATGCCGGCTGGCGGGCTCCATGCGTTGGCTTGCCCACGAATCTGCACCCACGCATCTGGACATCCGCGGCGTACGACGGGAGAGTTTCTCTTTCACTGTCTCACTAACCGGGTGCACTCGCTCTGCAAGAGACTTTCACATCCGATCCGCTGCTCCGTCCCGCCCATTACAACTCCGATGGGTATTGACTCGGGTGATTTCACGGGTGCATCTTGGATCGAACGTCGCCACGGCGCCGGGCGTTTTCTCAGCAATGGTGTTTCGGGAACTGGTGCGGGTTGCGCGGCCGGGGTTGTACCGTCGCCCATCATGGAGGAGTCATGTTGATAAAAATACGTCGGGAGCACCTATACACGGAAGTGTTGATGCAGCAGGGGGCGCTGGAGGCCGCCGATTGGCGTGGGCGGCTTCGGGCCCGCACCAATCATTTTCTGATCGCCGACTCGTATGTTGCGTCTCTGCATGGCCGATGCCTGGATGAGTACATGCGTCGCGCCGGGGTAAGTCTGCACTGGGTGCTGGTTGAACCGGGCGAGCCTGCCAAGTCGGTGAGTGAATATCTGCGCGTGGCCAAGGAAATATCAATGCGCGGTGTTGACCGCAATTCGGTTCTCGTCAGTTTTGGCGGCGCATCCACGGCTAACTTGACCGGCTTCGTCGCGGCAACACTGCTGCGCGGCATAGGTCTGATCCACATTCCGACGACGCTGCTGGCGCAGCTCGACGGCACGATCGACTTCAAACAGGCAATCAACCTGGAGGGCGTCAAGAATACGATCGGATCGTATTACGCTCCATTGCTGGTGGTCGTCGACCCGCGTTTCCTGAACACGCTTCCCGAGCAACATTTGGCCAATGGGCTGGCCGAAGGGCTGAAGCATTCGCTGGTGCAGGACGCGGCACTGTATCGGCGCTTCCTGCAGAATTCGGGCGACCGTTCAGAGGAATTTCTGCAGGAGTCCATTGAACGCACCATCGCTCTCAAGGTTGTGATAATGGAGAGCGATGCCTATGAGAATGACGAGATGTTGCTGCAGTACGGCCATGCAGTGGGTCACGCTCTCGAGTCTGTGACTGCCAATCGCCTGCTGCATGGGGAGGCTATCGCCATCGGCATGTGTGTGAGTGCGGAGGCGGCATTTGCACAGGGACTATGCGATGCCGGGACGGTCCAGGCGCACTACGATTTGTTTGCCGCCTATGGGCTTCCGAGCTCCATCCCCGCGGAATGCGCGGTGGAGGATGTCCTCAGGCTGCTTTACCGCGACAAGTATCGTAGCGATGGTTTGCAACAGATGTCGATGGTGCGCCGAGTCGGCGAGCCGATCACCGTAAACGGAAGTTACGGCATTGCAGTTGAGGAGCAGTTGCTGCGCGAGGCATGCATCGTAAACATGATGCACGCAAGGCAGGGGAATATTGCATCGTGCGCGTAGTACTGATCACGGGTGGCAGCCGAGGAATTGGCAATGCCATTGCCCGGTCGGCTCTCGACGCGGGTTATGCAGTGCACCTGCTCGCCCGCGACGCGGACGTTCTGCGCTCGTCGGCGGCCAAGCTGCAAAGTCATGGAGACGTGAACTATTCGGTTGTGGATCTTGCGGAGAGTGCGGCGGTGGTCCAGTTCTGCCGGCAATGGCAGGGTGAGATCCATGGACTGGTCAACAATGCGGGTTACTGGCTCGAAGACCCCGTTGGGACGCTCGATCCGCAGCTCTTTCAGGCGATGCTGTCGGTCAACTTGTTAGCTCCGTATATCCTGACGAAGGGTATGCTGGGCAAAATCCGCCGGGGTGGCCGCGTGGTGAACATTGCCTCCCAGCTCGGAACGCAGGGAAGGGAGCGCATGGGCGCGTACTCGGCGACCAAACATGGGCTGGTGGGGCTCACAAAGTGCTGGGCCCCGGAGGTGTGGGAGCAAGGCATCACCGTCAACGTTGTGTGCCCGGGCTGGGTTAACACGGAATCGAATCGGAGTGACCTGAGCCTGCTTGCAGCCGAACGGGGCACGACTTTGGAGCAGGAATTGGGGCGGATTGCCAATACCTTGGCACTACGCCGGTTCATCGAGCCTGAAGAGGTCGCGAATGTGGTCACTTTCCTGCTGAGCGGGCAGGCAAGCGGCATCACTGGCCAGGTCTATGAAATCAAATGACGGACTGACTGACAGGGACTCGCTGGAGCCGGGTTGCGAGCAGACCGGCTCGGCTGCGCGCTCGCCGATCGTGTTTGTATTCCTGGATCCGTGGACGTTGAATACCAACCGGCTGGCGGGCATGCTCCAGGCGATGTCCGCTCTGGGATTCACGTTGCTCGACTTTGCCTTCAAGACTCTCTCAGAAGCCGACGCCGAGGAGATTTACCGGACGAACCACCCTATCAGAGAGGGTAACTCGTGGCATGTGGCGCGCCTGGTATATCCAATGGGACGGTCGCTCGGGTTGTTGCTCGGCTTCCGCGATCCCAACACCTGCGCGTGTGCACAGATGCGGCGCTTCAAGGGAAAGTCCAATCCATCCGTGAATCGGCCGGGCCAGCTGCGTTATGACTTCTTCGCGCCCAATCGGTGCTTGAGTCTCATGCATTCCTCGGATGATCTGCCGAAGGCCAGGCAGGAAGCATCGGTGTTTTTTGCTGAAGAGCGCCTCGCGAGGGCGTGTTCGGGCGCGTCCGATACCAGCGCGGATTGCAGCCGCTTTACGCAGGTCGTGTCGGCCGCTGAGCTCGAATTGGGCCTGGAGAGGCTCCAGGAGCCCGGAGTAGGGACGTTGTTTGCGAGAGTTCGCCTGAGGTTGGTGCAGAGGTTGCAACGACCTCCATCGGCATCAGGAGCGTTTCGAACCGCGCTGGCCGCTTATGAAGCTCTGTGGGAGCCGCTGAGCAGCCGCAGCGAGCGTAGGCCGGTGGTGGTTGAGGCCAAACAGTACCTGCAGACTGTTGCCCGGGAGCCCGCTTTGCTCGCCGCGCTGACGGCGGCGCTCGAGCGCGATAGCGGCTGCAGCTATAGCGAATTCTATCGTCCACCGCTGCACGAGCCGGCTGCGCTGCTGAGCTGCCTGCGAATTCTCAGCAACCCGCGCCTGTACTCGCGCTGGGATTCGGACCAACAACTTCCTGCGGGGGTGCTCTGCGACCGCTGGGAGCGGTTGTTGTTCATGACACACTTGTTCAATTTCGATGACATGTTGTACGGGATTGAGTAACGCGATGATCGTGACCTTCTCGGGAATAGATGGCAGCGGCAAGACCACGCGCTCCGAGGCGCTGGTTCAGCTTCTGCGGGCAAAAGGATTACCGGCTCTCTCGAGCAGGCCCGCATACGCGGCCAACGATGCAATCAAGGACTTCTGTGGATGGGCGTACGGAGACCGGTTCGCTTACTTTACTCAACTGGACGGCGAGTTTTATGTTTCCTGTCTGACCGCCGATTGGCTTTGCCATCTTGCTCGTGTCCTGTCCAAGTCGCAGTCGCAGATTCTGATCTGCGATCGCTACATTTATGACGTACTGGCTCAAGCCACGCATATGAAGGCGGATGCGGTGCCTCTGCGTCGCCTCTGGAAACACTTTCCTCGCCCTGAGATCAGCTACTTTTTGGAAGTGTCACCGGAGCTGGCCCATGCGCGTCTCAGACTGAGAGCGGATGCCCCGATACACGCTGCCGAAGCGTTGTGCGAATTGCAGACGCTGCACGACTCGTATGCGGAGCTGGCTGCGTGCTTCGATTGGCCGTTCGTCACCGTAGAGCAAGGGGCGTGTACGGAGAATCTGGCCGAGGAGGTCGAACGGGCGTGGAACAGAATGCACATATCAGTCAACCGGTAGCAGCAGTAACCCCCTTGGAGCGTCCGCGACGGCGGTCAGAGACTCCGCGAGAAGTTGTTGCAGTCGCGCCCTTGCGTGTCGATCTGACCGGCGGGTTTACCGATATCCCGCCGTTTTCCATGTTGATTGAGTCTGTACACATCAATGCCGCCATCGATCGCTCTGTGACGGTGAGGTGTCGCGCGCGACCTGACCGTCAAATCGATATCCGGTTTGCCGGCGAAGCCGGCGATCTGTCGATGCAGGCTGCCGGGAGGCGCCGGTTCGCGGCGGCTGTGCAGGCGGGCGTGGCCGAGTTTGCTGCGAGGCAGGGCTTCGACTTGAGCATCGAGTCGGACGCGCCCGCGGGATCCGGGCTCGGTTCGTCGGGGGCGATCCTGGTGGCCGCGATCAGCGGCTGCGCAAAGCTCGCCGGCGTGGAAATCGAAAGTCAGTCAATCGCGGAAAGGGCAATCTGCGCCGCCAGGGCGATCGGTATCATTGGTGGCCGACAAGATGAGTTTGCCGCCGCTTACGGTTCACTGCGAGCGTATCTTTTCCATCCCAACGGCACGGCGCGTACCTTGGACCTGACCTCGAGTGACGCCTGCAGGCACTTGGAAGAAGCCCTGTTTGTCGTACAAATGACTGCGGCAGGACGCAGCAGCGATATCGTTGCCGATGTCGTCGCCAATGTACGTGCGGGGCGAAGGGATACGATCGAGACGCTGCACCGATTGCAAGCCTTATCAGAGGATCTGCTCAAGCTCTTTCAGGCCGGACAGATAAATGAGCTTGCTCGCAACATGCGATGCATTCGAGAGGCTCAGGAGGCGCTTCACCAGCAGCTGTGCTGTCCCCTGGCAGCGGCCGCAATGAACGCGATTCGCCGCGATTTGGGCGAATTGGAGTACAAAGCCCTAGGAGGCGGTGGCAGTGGAGCGTGTTTGCTGGTGCACGTTCCAAGCGAGCGCAAGAGCAGGGCGCTGTCCTTACTGCGTCGACACGCAGTGCGTGTCTTCGAGGTCAAGGTACGTGCTCGGGGCGCGTTTGCCGAATTTGAAACACGCGGCGCTGATACCTGCGCAGACGATCGTTAGCATTGACCCTCAGGGCACGCGGGCCAGCTCGGCGTTGATCATATTGAGCTTGGCGTCAGTCAAACTGACAATGATCGCCTTCAGCTGCGGCAGTGTCCTGTCGTTCATATAAGTCGTGGTCGCCGCGTTGGGCACCAGCTCAGGCAGACATCGTGCGAGTACTTCGCGCCTGGCTGGGTCTTCTAGCAATTGCTTCAGCGTCAATTTCGACACGATTGCCAGCTGTTCCGGCTTAACCGGCGTGTCATCCGCGGTTGCGTGGGCCGGCGCGTTGCCTAGCTCCCGTACCCATATGTTGCGATAGCTGATCGGCTTGCTGGGATCAGGATGATCCTGGAGGCGGATCGGACCGGAGCTGTGCGGCTCGTAGCCCGGTCTTCCCAGGGGTCCAGTGTCGCCCAAGATCTCGGTGTTGTTTTGGACCAGAATACCGTTGTGCAGCACGGTGACCCGGCCGGGGGTGAACAGCGTACCGTCATCGTTGAAGCGTGGCGCGGTGTATAGGACGTCGAATACGTTCCACTCGCCTGGCTTGCGCATCGCGTTGACGAGTGGTCGTGCCTGGCCGTAAACGGACCCGGCCTGGCCATCTGCATAGGTCCGGTTGCTGTAGGAATCAACAATCTGGATCTCGTAACGCCCCTCCAGGAAGACGCCGCTGTTGCCTCTGCGCTGACCCTCTCCACTGATGTCAGTGGGAATGAGCCATTCGAGGTGAAGCTGGATATCGCGAAATAGTTGCTTCGATTCGATGTCCCCGGTACCTTTCTTCACAGTCAACACCCCGTTATGTACGTCCCATTGCGCGGGGCCGGTCTTTCCTTTCCAGTGCGAAAGGTCCCGACCATCAAATAGCACGATGGCATCCGAGGGAGGCGTCAACATGTCGCCCGAGGCGTTACCGGGCGTTACCGAACGCACCTCGTTGTCGCAATAATCAACAGCCCACGCGACGGTTGACGCTGTGCTCATGGCCAGGAGCAGTATAGTTGCGGTGGTTTTGTTCATGAGTGACGGTCGCTGGAAGATGCTGGCAATCCAAGTTTCGACAGCGCGCGGTCGAGAATGGCGCGCTCTTCAGCGGTGATTGCCGGATAACTTTGCATGGCGACGTTACCGGTATATCCGATGTCCTTGAAGCCTTCCGGAGTGGTGTAGTAGGCGCTCACGACAAGCGAGCGAAAGCGCCGGAAGAAGACGCCCGGTGGTGTGTCGTGCGCATCGGCGGACTGTTGGGCCAGATCCTCAAGAAGCTGGGCGCGGAACGTGCCGTCCATTTCGTGAAATGGCTTGCGCCAGCGCTGGATGCATTGGACGTCGATCCGCTTCAAACCCTCGAGGATGATCGGCCGGTCGGCTTGTTGTTCCGGATACGGGGCGCTGACCCACTCATCGACGAATTCTGGAACACCAATGCTGCTCGGAGGGGGCGCGGATTCCGAACCGGGCAGGATGAGATCTGACAGGATCGCTGCCTGCTGCAGCTGGTACGGTTGCATGATGCGCGGCCAGGTGACTTCGGGCTCCAACAGCTTGGGGTCGGTGCCATATCCTTTGGCCTCGGGATGAAACGCGACCAGCGTGCCGGTCACCCCGTTTGCCCGATAAGCAAGAGTCATAGCCACCGAGCTTGCCGCAATCCACTGCAGCGTCCGCCGGCGGCTCAGCTTGGGCTGATACAGTGTGTTCATAGATTACCCTTGCGGGCCTCCTCGACGAGGTGAGCGCTGTTACGCCAACTCAGAGCCAGAATCGTCAAGGTCGGATTCTTGTCTGGGCTCGATGCGAATATCCCACCGTCCATCACAAACAGGTTGCGGATGCTCCAGCTCCGACCAAATGAGTTCACCACCGAATCACGTGACGTACGGCCCATCCTTGCGGTGCCTACCTCATGATTCGTTGCGCCACCCACGGCCAGAAGCCGGCTCCCGTCGTCGACCACTTTTCCTCCGAGCCGCTCGATGACCTCATGAAACGTCTTACGCATGTGCACCGCCTGGCGCGTCTCGGGGTCAGCCCATTTCCAGTGGAAGCGCAGCGTCGGAATTCCCCAGCTATCCTTTACGTCCGGATCGATCTCGCAGTAGCAGTCGTCGTTCGGAATCATTTCTCCGTTGCCGCTGAAGCGATAGTAACTACCATACTTGCGGCGGAGCTCGGCACGCAGCGGCTGTCCGTAGAATTGACTGCAGTTGTTAGTGATGGTCCGCAGGGAAGTCGGACTCGGCATCTTCCGTCCGCCAATCAGCTCAATGTGATAGCCCCTGGGGAAGTCGAGCTGCTTTTGTGCCTGTTTACCGTAACCCCACCAGGGCACGTAGATGTGGCCGGCCGACCCGCCACCCAGTCCGTCGTCCTGGCGCGGCGGCAAGCCCTCGAGCGCTGAAAACTGCCCTAGAGTGGTGTGTACGACGCTGTCCATGAGATTACGCCCGACGAGGCCGCTCTCGTTGGCCAATCCCTGCGGAAACCTGGAACTCTTGGAATTGAGGAGGATCCTTGCGGACTCACACGCGCTCGCTGCTAGAACTACCGCGCTGGCACGCACGGTGTGGTGCTTACCGGTCGTGCGGTCGACGTAGCTGACTCCGGTGGCCCGGCCGTCCTTGCCGATATCAACCTGGTAAGCCATCGCGTTGGTTCTGATGGTGAGTTTTCCTGTCTGGCGTGCAGCTGGAATGAGCACCGTGGTGCTCTGAAAATTGGCGCCAATCGCGCAGCCGCGTACGCACGGTGTGGCGTAAATGCAGGGTGGCCGTCCGTTCAGCGGCCGAGTAAGAATTGCCAGACGGGACGCCGCGACTGGGATCCCCATGCTGGCGAATCCGCGGGAAACGTAGTAATCCACCGGGCTCGGTGGTGGAGGCGGCAAATAAACGTCCGGCTGGGAGTCAGGCGTATTTTCCAACCCGTGACTGGTGCCCGTAATGCCGATGAGTCGTTCTGTCTTGTCGTACCAGGGTTCAAGTTCGTTGTATGAAATTGGCCAGTCTACTCCGAGACCATCGCGTGCATGTGGTTCGAAATCATACGGGCCAAAGCGCAACGACACGCGGCCCCAATGGTTCGTTCGTCCGCCCAGCATGCGCGCGCGCCACCATTGAAACTCGGAACCTGCCGCAACGGTGTAGGGTTCATTGGGCACTTTCCAGCCGCCGCCCACGGTCGCGTCGTAGAAGCCTAGTTGTTTGTCCGGGGTGGGTGCGCCACGCAGCGGTGCGTCCTTGGGCAGGTTGAACATCGGCGTTTCGGAGATTGGATCGTAGTCACGCCCCGCTTCCAGCATCAGCACCTTCACTCCGGCCCGCGTCAGTATGTAACTGCACATGCCGCCGCCTGCTCCAGAACCAACCACTACGACTTCATATTGATCCTGCACGCGTTGACCTCGTCGGCTCCGTTGGAGCGGGTTACGGTAGTTGTCAGTGAAGGGCATTCTAACTGACCGATCGCAGCGCACGAGTTTAAGTTCGGAGTCCGAATTACTGCGAGTCGGCCGATGGTCATAGGGCCATGGTCTGTATTCCCTGCATGTAATTGGGAAACTGGTTCTCAGCTGTCGGCATGAGAGCGGTTTTGCATCTAACGCGATGCTCACCCGTGTCACGCTGATCGTTGCCACCCAACACAGTGACCGGAGAACCGGGAGTTTTACATCAGTATTACAGTGTTGTGAATGTCTGTCATTTTGCCGGTGATGTTTCGCCTTGCAAGCGGGGCCGCGCGTATGGCGGCGGATGAAACAATCAGCCGAATCGCGGAACGGGCGGTCGGAACGCTGAGTGCGGCTGCCGAACCGAAGCAGTGAGCGTTCTCACCAGTGAGTTTGCGTACAGCGGGTAGGTCCAAGGTCTTTAGTTCTCCTTATCGGTAACGGAAAAGCATGGCTCGCACGTTATAGGTGTAGGTACGGCACCCCGACGGATCCACTGGTTCCAACGGTGGCCGCCTGAAATATCGTCATGCGGATTGACAATGTTCGTGGTCACTGCGGCATGTGGACCGAAGGAGATTGGACGCGTGCTTGAGTACAGACATGCAAGACTTGAACGATCTATATGTTTTTTCACAGGTCGTTGAACACAACGGATTCACTGGCGCGGCAAAAGCGCTTGGCGTTGCCCGGTCGAGTATTTGCCGCAGGATAAGCGCGCTTGAGGAGCGATTGGGTGTCCGACTGGTGCAGCGCACCACCCGGCATTTCGCGGTCACAGACCTTGGCATGGAATTTCACGGCTACTGTCTGCGGATCGCTGCAGAAGCAAAGGCGGCCCACGATCTGGTTGCGTGCGCTCGTGTGGCTCCGTCCGGAATGATCCGAATGAGTTGCCCGCCGGTCATCGGGCAGTTACTGGTCGCACCGCTGATTCCGCGATTCGTCGATAAGAACCCGCAGGTTCGCATCGCGATAGAGGCCACGGACCGAAGGGTGGACATCGAGGAGAATTTCGATCTGTGTGTACGCGTTCGGCAGATCCCGAGCGAGGACTCCGGGCTGATTATGCGATCGCTCGGAATCATCCAACAGGTCCTTGTTGCAAGCCGCGGCTTCCTTGATCGAAATGGGCGCCCGGCTTCGCCCCTGGACGCTGCTCGGCAGACCACTCTCAGCTATGGCTCGGTGCAAGGGCCACATGTGTGGAAACTGGTGGATCTCGATGAGCGGGAGGTTCAAATACGTCATGAACCGACTTTGATTGCCGATGACATGGTCTTGATCCGCCAAGCGGCCGTCGGGGGGCTCGGAATTGCTCAGTTACCCCTCTCCGCGTGCTTGGACGAGATTCGCCAGGGTGTGCTGGAGCTTGTTCTGCCGGACTTCCTGGCTCCGCTCTGCGAGATCCAGGTTGTTTTCCCGTCCCGTCGGGGCATGCTTCCGGCGGTACGTTCATTTATCGATTTTCTCGGTGCGCACTGCGTCAGCGAGGTGCCGGAACGACAGATAAAGCGGCATACCCGTGGGGGGCATCGTGACAGTGTCCGTTTTTGGACGAGCCGGGAGCCACTGCAGAGCTTGCTGGCCGGCAATCAACCAGGGACAGCGACCAAGCACGCAATGCGTGTGGCTTAGCAGCCTATCGGACTGACGCGCTTCACCTTTGGCACTTCGCGTCCTCGCAACGGGCATCGTCGTTATCCCATCACCGATTTGATAATGCCAAACACCGGCTCGGGTGGGGATTTGGGAGTTGCGGCAAAGCGTTTTTTTTCTCACCTGATGAGGCACGCGTTCCAGTCGCGATCGGCGGTTCGATCTTGGCCGCCTCACACTGCTCGAAACTTCGGCTGGCGACTCGCATAATGGACCAGTCCTCGTTCGTCAACCCGGTTTCAGCGATCCCGCCGCGTGGGGGTGCGTCCGCCGAGGGCAATGGGGTATTTGACTACCTCCGGCAGTCAAATCGCAGCCGTATGAGGGGACTCGGTGAGAGACTGGCGTCCCAGCATCTTCTCGAGTCGCTCTTGCGAATACACGGCACGAATGAACTCCTGCGGCCTTTCGATAACGTCCCTCCAGGTCTCATACGCCTGGACGTCGACAATCTGCCGTGCAGCGGCAGCCGATACGCTCGAACAGGCTTGCGGAGCGCAATCTGACCGGCCGGAAAGGTCGCCCACCGACGGAACGAGACCATATTGCCGTAACAGCTCTCGGTAACTGGGCGTTTGGTACTGTGTCCCACACGTGGAGTGATGAATGCACCCTGGCGCCGGCCGATGCGCGCGCACCGCCGAGTGCAGCGCTATTCGCGGCAAGCGGTTGGTGATCTGCAAAGAGGCGGCGAAACCAACCACCTCCTTGGACCAGGCATCCACGACCGCGGCGGCATACACCAGGCTGGACCGAATGTGGGCATAGGCGACATCACTCACCCAAACCTGATAGGGCCCGGTCAGTTGCACGCACTCCCGGAAGTTTGTTGGCGGTGCTCTCAACTGCAAGCTGCGCACAGCGTACGCGTCAGGTCGCGACGTTCTGGTACTCAGATTGTGTAACTGCATGAGCCGCGCAATTCTCTTGCGATTGACGTGAAAGCCCTCAGCCTGCAACTGCAGGGTCATGCGCCGATAGCCAGCATCGGGGTGTAACTCCCGCAGCTCGTGCATTCTCAGAACAATCTTCTGCTCAAACTCAATGGCTGACAAAGACCGGTGCGATTGATAGTAATACGTCGACCTGGCAAGTCCGATCGCCTCGCACGTCGCTCGTACACTGTCAGGCTTCCTTTTCGGCGCGGTTGCGGCCGTTCCAAACACTATGCCTGCATCAACAGCATGCCGGCGTGGGCGCGAGCAGATCTCACCCCCGATTGTTGCTGTAGTCATGATCGTCCTCCGTGACCAGCGCATCCTCGCGCTCGTCCAGCCTGTCTGGCGTCCCGGTCAATATTGGGGCCGTGGCACTCGTCCATCCGCCGCTTGCGCCCCGCTTCCGTGCTGCATCGGCGGAGGGTAAGTAGAGCGCGTCATATAAGCGCAATCAAGTGAGCCCGTGAGTTGGACAGCGCGGAACCAGTGACAATGTCGGTATCCAAGCTCTGACATCCACCCTGTGATCGGCGGAAATCTTTCTGTCGCAATGCGGTGGGATGATTACCTACATGAAGCGGCAGCGCAGAAACCAACTCTGGCACCGGATTCGTGGCGCAGTCGACGGCTACGCAGTTGAGATATTGCGCTTGATAGGAGAGTCCTACGGTACGGCGGCGCTGCGGCAAGCGTGGTACGAATTCACGATCGGCAGCGGCGAGGAATTCGATTGCAGTGATCCGCACGCGGAGTTGTTCTTTTCCTGGCTTTTCCATCGGTGGTCCCCGGCGCGCGAGAAGGGCCACACAGTGGACGACAGCTCGCTCTATGGAGTGAGGCCGACGCGCGCCTATCTTGACCGTAGCGGGCACCAGCTCGATCCTCTGTTGCGATGCTACCTTGAAACCTGTCTGGCGACGTCGCCCACCTTTTACGAGGTTTTCAACTGCAAGCCATACGTCGGTTTTCGTGCACGAGACATGATTACCGGCGCCGAATGCGATGTGACGGAAGGGCTCGCTTCCACTTCGCTCACTGATGGCGAAATCATGTTTGCCCATCTGGTACCCATCGAGCGGACCATCGTGCTGGAAGCCATCTCTGCACAGAGCTTTCCGCCGCAATTCACCAGGCAGTTGATCCGTTCATTCCACGGTCAGCCACCCCGCGAGTTGTCGGCGCCCGAGTTGCGGCGGCTGCATTTCTTCCTGGCGCAGACGGAAGCTCGCCAGCCGGCCGCCCGGATGCACTAATCGCAATAACCGCTGGCGTCTGCAATTTCAATTTGGGCGGATTTGTGGGGTCGCCGGGTGACACACTCAAACGTCGGACATTTCAATAGAATTTTCTGGAGCAAAAATCCGCTTGTCCTGGTGTTACAGTACAATGACTCCAATGAAGCCCACGCCTACGCCGCAGGTCCCACTTTCGCGCACGATCCGAGGCGTAACCGCCGGCTACACCGACGGTATAGTGCGGCTCATCGGAGAGTCGTACGGCATCTATACAATCCAAACTGCATGGTCGGAATATAACGTCAGGACTCGCGGACCATTCGAGTACGGCGATCCCCATTCCGAGCTGTTTTTCTCCTGGCTATTTCATCGCTGGTCGCCGAGCCGAGCGAAGCGCAACTACGTAAATGACTCATCTTTGTACGGAGTGTCTCCGACGCGTGCTTATCTTGAGAGGCAGTGCGCTTCACTTGACCCGATACTGCGGCGCTACCTGGAAACTTGCCTCGTAACTTCGCCCGCCTTCTACGAAATCCACAACTGCGTGCCGAATGTAGGTTTCCGCGCCCGTGACCTCATCACCGGTGATGAGCGCGAGGTGTGCGAGGAACTTGCGTCAACCACGCTCGTTGATGGCGATATCATCTTCGCGCATTTGATATCGATCGATGAGGCAACGGTGCTGGAAGCTATCTCTCCGGTGAGCCTGCCGCCCAGGGCGAGGGGGCGTCTGACACGAATGTATCGGAGTCTGCAGGCTTCGGTTCCTGTGGCGAGGCAGGAACTGCGCGAGCTGTATTTCTCGCTGGCGAGTCCTCGGCAATGCGGGCGCGCCGTTGCCGCCCGATAGTAAACGCATGCCGTTGGCCGGCGGGCGTCCGCCACCGGCTGACGATTTTCTGCCGCAGGCGCCGCCGCCCCAACGCCCACCCTTCCCATTCTTCTTCCATCTCCTCCACACCATAGAACGCCTCTACGAGCGCTTCTCGCTTCACACGCCCCAGGCGATCTACAACCCACAAGCCTTCCCATGGGCGCTGGAGTTGGAGTCGCACTGGCAAGCCATCCGCGCCGAGCTCAACGCAGTCCTACCCAACCGCCACCTCATTCCCAACTTCCAGGACATCTCTCCCGAGCAACAAGCAATCACCCAGGATGACAAATGGAAAACCTACGTCCTGTACGCCTACGGCGCTCGCGCCAACCATAACTGCCGCGAATGCCCCAAAACGACGTCCCTGGTCGAGCGCATTCCCGGCATGAAAACGGCTTTCTTTTCCATCCTGGCCGCCGGCAAGCACATTCCTGCCCATCGAGGCCCGTACAAGGGGCTGCTACGAGCCCACCTGGCGCTCCTGGTCCCCAAGCCAACAAATGCCTGCCGCATGCATGTCAACGGCATGGAGGCGCGTTGGGAGGAAGGGAAGACCCTGATCTTCGACGACACCCTGACTCACGAAGTGTGGAACGACAGCGACGACGATCGCGTCGTGCTGTTCATCGACTTCAGCAGGCCCATGCGGGCGCCGCTGTCATGGATCAACGAATCCATCATGCGTGTGATTCGTTGGTCTCCTTACGCTCGCGGGGCGGTCAGGCGCTTTCAGAAGTGGTACGAGCAGCACGGAATCGCGGCGGACGTGAAACTCTGACGTCGCGCCCTCATGCCCCCCGGGTCGCCCGCACAATAATGTATTCACCCGGCACCGGATCCCCCAACATCCAACTCACCCCCAGAGCCCCAACCGTCTTCAGCCAAGTCCAGCGCCGCATGCGCTGGCGAAGATCGCGCTCCCATACCCGCCGGCGCGCGTAGCGCATCCCGGGCGGAATAACTCTGTGAGTCACGCGTTCAAACGACTGAACGACGAAGCCTGCTTCTGCGAGCATCTCGCGGTACCGGGATTCTGAGCAGAAGCTGTCGGGGGCAAACCCCCAGTGCCGGGCAGCCAGCGTTTGAGCAAGTCTCTGCCGCAAGCGCGGCCTGTCAGCGTCAATGAAGTCCGCCAGCACCAGGTTGCCTCCGGGCTGCAACACGCGAGCGGCCTCACGAAAAAACTGTTGCCGCGATCGAAAATGAAACGCGCACTCGATCGCGGTCACAGCAGTGAAAACGCAGCGCTCGAACGGCAATGACACGGCGTCGCCAACCTGGACGTTCACGCGACCGCCAAACCCTGCGTCCGCGATTCGTGCGCGCGCGACGGCGGTCTGCTCCGGACAAATATTCAATCCCTCGGCGGACCCGAGGTCTGTAAATCGGCACCAATCCAGCAACTGGTCGCCGTAACCGAATCCCACATCCAGCAGGCGCGCATCGGGACCCAGGCCTGCCAGTTCGCCAATGCGCAAAATCAGTGCACGCGCCGCTGCGTCGATGTCGGGAGTGTCTGCATCCCACAAACCCCAGTTGATATAGAGCGAGCTTTTTCCGATCAGATCACGTTTCTGATAGACGTCGAACGCTCGCTGCAGCGCCGAATCGGAACTCGAGTGTGTGTTTGAGGCTGCGAACATGGTCGAGCTTCGAACGATGCCACAGATCCTGGCGCACTGCGACATTTAACGTAAGCGACGTAGTTGGAGATTTGCCCCCGGGGCGTCGGCACACTGGTTCGGCAACCGGCCTGTCCCCCGGTGAGTCGCAGTGGAGCAAGAAAAGATGACTTGGTTTGCCAACCTGAAGATCTCCAGCAAGCTGGGTATCTCCTTCGCGGTGCTCATTGTCGCGCTTGCGGGCGTCGGCGCGTGGACCGCGATGCGGATTCATATGGTAGGCGATGCCTCCAAGCACATTACCGCGGACGAGCTTCCGAGCATCGTTTCGCTGATGGACATGAATACCAATGCGCGGGATCTGCGGCTGGCGATGTTCCGCGAGCTCGAGGCCGAGACGCCGGCCGCTCTCGATGCGCGGCGCAAACGGGTCAAAGATATCCTCGCCGATATGGAAGCGGATCGGGCCCAATATGAGAAAGAGTACATCTCGGGTCCAGCGGAACAGAGCTTGTGGAATGAATACAAGGCGAAGCTGCACGTCTATCTTGCGTTTCGGGAGAAGACTGAGGCATTGATCGACAAAGGCGATCGCTCGGGCGCCAACCGGCTCGCGAGCGATGAAGCGCAGCAAACCTTCGATGCCGTGGGCGCTGCGATGGATAAGATCATCGCTCTCAACCGCGATCTTGCTGCAAAATACACGACACAAAACGACGCGTTGGTGCAGGGCACCCACCGCATGCTCTTGGTTATTGTGTCGGTCCTGCTCGTCTTCGGCGTTTTCGTTGCAGTGGCGGTTTCCCGCTCCATAGGTGTCTCGATCCGTTCTGTGATTGGCGTATGCAAACGCATCGCCGAGGGCCACCTGGACAATCAGATCGATGTCTCGCGCCGTGACGAGATCGGTGAGCTGAATGCCGGGCTGAGCGATATGCAGGGGCGCCTGAAATCGCAGCTCGAGAAGGAGCGCGAGGTGGCCGCTTCCAACACGCGAATCAAGACGGCCCTGGATAAAGCAAGCACGCTGATCACGGTTGCGGACAGTTCCAATCGAATCATCTACGCCAATGAGGCGGTCAATAAGTTCTTCCGGGATTACCAGGGTGATATCAAGGCCCAGGTGCCTGCGTTTGATGCCGGGAGTGTGATCGGTAGTGACGTCGACTCTTTCCATAGAAATCCGGCTCACGTCAACAACGTTCTGTCCGGAGCGGGCGGCACGCATGTTACCGACATCAAGCTGGGCACGCGCTCGGTACGAATCAGCGTGAGTCCCATTACCGATGAACAGGGTAATCAGAGCGGATCGATCGTCGAGTGGCTCGACCGTACGCAGGATTTGCGCGCGGAAGAAGAGGTCAATGTCGTGGTCACGCGCGCCCTGGAGGGCGATCTCACGCAGCGTGTCCAACTGGCGGGAAAGACCGGCTTCTTCGAATCGTTGTCTTCGGGACTCAACCGGTTGCTGAGCGACACCGCTTCGGCTCTCAATGGCATCCGTGCGTCTTCTGTCGAGGTTCTACGCGGCGCGGACGAGATTTCGGCCGGCAACGCGGATCTGTCGCAACGCACCGAGCAGCAGGCCGCTTCACTCGAGGAAACGGCTTCTTCAATGGAGGAAATGACCTCCACCGTCAAACAGAATGCCGACAATGCCACACAGGCTGATCAGTTGGCGGTAGCCGCCAGAAATCGGGCGGAGGAGGGTGGTACCGTCGTCGGTGCGGCAGTTCGTGCAATGACCGAAATCAATGCGTCCTCGCAGCGTATTTCCGACATCATCGGGGTCATCGAGGAGATTGCTTTCCAGACCAACCTGTTGGCTCTCAACGCGGCGGTCGAAGCCGCTCGCGCCGGCGAGCAGGGTCGCGGATTCGCGGTTGTTGCGGGTGAGGTTCGTAGTCTCGCCAGTCGGTCGGCCACGGCCGCCCGCGAGATCAAGGAGCTGATCCAGGATTCCGTGCAGAAGGTAGAGCAGGGTGCAGGCCTGGTTACACAGTCCGGTCAGACGCTCGAGCACATCGTCGTCTCGATCAAGAAAGTGTCGGATATCGTTGCCGAGATCGCCGCGGCATCTCGTGAGCAGTCGGCCGGCATTGATCAGGTGAACCGCGCCGTGATGCAGATGGACGAGGTGACGCAGCAGAACGCGGCCCTCGTGGAAGAGGCGGCCGCCGCCTCGCAATCAATGGCAGAGCAAGCCCGCTCATTGAGCAAGAACATGCAGCGATATCGCCTGGATGACAGTGCGCCCAGCGCTGCCAGCCGGCCGGTCCAGTCGAGTGCCAGCGCGCCGAGCGCTGCGAGCAAGTCGGGGTCGGTCAGAAATCTGTTTGCCAAGCGTCCCGCGGCTGTAAAGAGTGTCCCGAAGAAGCCCATCGCGAAATCGAGCTCGGCCGCTAAGCCCGGGCCCGCTGCGGCCGCCAGGACTGTTGCGCCACCCGTTGCCAGGCCCGCGGTGGCAGCCGGCAACGCTGCGGATGCCGAGTGGACTGAGTTTTGAGCCCGCCCGGAGCCCAATCCAACGCGGGGGCGGTTTCCTCCGCGAGCGGTGGATGCGCGACCCGGCGGATTCTGCCGGGCGAGTACGCAGTCACGGGCGACGATGACACGCTGGTCACCGTCCTGGGTTCCTGCATTTCCGCTTGCATTCGCGATCCGGCCGCCAAGGTCGGCGGCATGAACCATTTCATGTTGCCCGAAGACGGAGGCGGTGGAGGCGACCGCTGGCTCGATCCCAAGGTAGGCCTCGCTACCCGTTACGGCAGCTACGCCATGGAGAGCCTCATCAACGACCTGTTGAAACGGGGCGCGCGCCGTGAGCGGTTCGAGATCAAGCTGTTTGGCGGCGGCCAGATTCTGACTTCCCAGACTGAAGTCGGCAATCGTAACATTGCCTTCATCCATGATTTTCTCGACAAGGAAGGTTACAAGGCGGTCGCGGAGGACCTCGGCGGCAAGACTCCGCGGATGCTCGCGTACTTCCCGCGAACTGGCAAAGCTCGCGTGAAACACATGCCGCCGTTGGAGAGCAGGGTCATTGCCGAGAGCGAGCGGGCCTACATGACGAAGATTGCCAAGGACGATCAGGGCGGAGAGATCGACCTGTTCGAGTGACGGCTCAATGGTGTGAGCTGGAATCCCACGAGATCTGCGCTCGCAGTCCCGCCACCAGGTCATTCTGCAAGGTGGGGTCGGTGTTCGGGTTGATGACATACTGCAGGTCAGGCTGCAGCGTCAGCCAGGAGTTGACGGGAAACGCCCAGGACGCCTCGATGTTGGTCTCGGCCAGGGTCTGCGGGTCCCCCAGGAGCTGCACAGCCTGGCGATAGGCGGCACCGTTGCGCACCATGGCCACACCCAGGCCCAATCGGTCTTCACGCGCCAGAAAGCCGCTATAAACCAATCCCGCGCCCGCGAAAGTCCCGAAGCGATTGACGTCCGCATCGGCATAGCCGAGGCGAATGAATCCATCCAACCTCGAAGCAAGCTCGCCGGAGGGCGGCGATAGGGTGAGGTCGATCATTCCATAGAAGCCGCTGTTGCCGTTCTGCGTAGCCGCCGGCGTGTTGCTGGTGCCCGTTCCAATGGTGTCGAATTGGGCTGTGTAGTGCCAGGCACCGACGGCGATCTTATGAATGACATCGTCGATGTAGTCAGCTTCACCCACCAGCAGGGCGCCGTCCTTGGTGGAAATGTGCACCGCGGTCGAAGTCGGGTCATTCGGGTCGCCGGGCACTCCATCGAGTATGGCCAGTTGCGCGCTCCATTCCTCGGCAATCTTCCAGATTGTGCGCATGCCAAAGCTGGATACCGGATAAATGGAGGGGCCCATCTTGCCGGACTGCGAGACGTCCTTGCCGATGCCTTGCGAGGCGTTGAGGAAGACCTGTGCGGTGGGCAAGGTGTCAAATTCCGAGTTGAGGTCATAGAGGCCCACTCGAGTGGAGCTGCCGCCCGCGCCCAGTCGCCATTCGCTCCACAGCTCGAACACACGTACGGAGCGCAGTGTCTCGATATTGCTGACAGTCTGGATGTCGCCTACCAGATCACCGGAGACCGCATGGCCGTTGGCATAGAAGGCGCGCGTGAAGAAGGTTACGCCGTTGAGGCCGAAGAGCTTGCCTGCATCAAGACCCGCACTCAGATCCAACTTGTCGAGGAACGCGGTTCCGGAGGAAAGTCCGCCTTTCAGGTTGTGCCACGTTTCCCCATAATAAGTCGCGTTGAGATGATAGGGTTTCGGCTCGGTCAACTCCGCGAGATCGGACAGGCAGAGCAGGGCGGCAAGTGTGAAAGCGGGCATGAGTCACGCCCGATCAGGCTGAGTGCAGAATCAGGTGCGCAATGGAATCCAGCGGCAGGATCCGGGCGGCCGCATCCAACCGGATCGCTTCCTTCGGCATTCCGAATACCACGCAGGTGGCTTCGTCCTGTGCGGCGGTATGGGCACCGGCATCGCGCATTTCCTTCAGGCCGCGTGCGCCGTCATCACCCATACCGGTCATGATGACGCCGAGCGCGTTGCGGCCGGCGCATTTTGCGACTGAACGGAATAACACATCGACCGAGGGGCAATGCCGGTTCACGGCCGGGCCCTCTTTGATTTCAACGTAGTACTGCGCGCCACTGCGTTTGAGCATCATGTGCTTGCCGCCCGGAGCGATGAGCGCGGCGCCGGAAACCACGCGGTCATTGTCCTTGGCTTCCCGAACTTCAATCGCGCATATGCTGTTCAACCTGGAGGCAAATGCTCCGGTGAACTGCGGGGGCATGTGTTGCACTATCACGATGCCCGGGCAGACCGCAGGCAGTGCGGACAGCACTTCCTGCAGCGCCTGCGTTCCTCCGGTCGAGGTGCCAAGCGCAACGACGTGTTCCGTTGTCTGAGTCATCGCTCGGGTGGTCGACGGCGCAGCCAACATTACGTCGGCCGTGTTCTTGACCAACGGCCGTGGCACATTGGCCCGGGCGGCCAGCCTGTTTACATTGACACGCGCGGCATGCCTGATGACGTTGGTCAGCTCTTCGGCCGACTCGCTGAGGAATTGCTTCAAGCCCACTTTCGGCTTGGTGACTACCGTGACCGCACCCGCGCTCAGCGCCTCCATCGTGGTGGCCGCGCCGGCTTCCGTCAGCGTCGAGCAGATGACGACCGGAGTAGGGTGCTCCTGCATCAGTTTCTTCAGAAACGTAATGCCGTCCATGCGCGGCATTTCAACATCGAGCAGAATGACGTCCGGCCAGCGCGCCTTCATTCTCTCGGTGGCGAATATCGGGTCGGCGCACGCTCCTATGACTTCGAGGGTCGGGTCGGATTCGAGAATGCCGGTCATGACCTGGCGGACGACCGCAGAGTCGTCAATGACCATCACCTTGATCCGATTGGGTTTATTGTTGGTCAGCACGTCAGAGCTTCCGGTAGATTGCAGGGGCGACGCTTTGCACCGCTTCGGAAATCCCGTTGAGAGTCTCGGAGTGGCCGATGAACAGCCAGCCACCCGGCCTGAGCACCGATAGAATCCGTGCGATGACCTCACGCTTGGTGTCGCCGTTGAAATAGATCAATACATTGCGCAGAAAAACCAGGTCGAACTGGCCGATGGCGGGCAGCCTCGCGTTGAGATTGATCTGTTGAAAGTGGACCTTGTTGCGCAGGTTGCGTTCAATGAGCAGTGTCTGCGCCTGCTTTCCATGGCCTTTGAGGCAGAATCGCTGCAGATACGCGGACGGAATGTGACGTGCCCGCTCCATCGGGTAATGACCGGCTCGCGCCCGTTCCAGAACGCGCGCGCTGATGTCGGATGCGAGGACTTCCCAAGCGCGGCCGCGCAGCAGGTCCTCGAGCACCATCGCAATGCTGTAAGCCTCTTCGCCGGATGAGCCCGCCGCGCTCCAGACCCGGAGCGGTTGCGATTGCGGCTGTCCCAACCAGTTGCGCAACTGCCGCTCCATGAACTCGAAATGGCGGGGCTCGCGAAAGAAGTAGGTCTCGTTGGTGGTGAGCAGATCGACGGCGAGCTGTACCTCCTCGGGCACCTGGCCGCTCGCGAGCAACCGCAGGTATTCCGAGTAGGTGCCGAGGTCATGCCGCTGCAGCCGGCTTCCCAGGCGACTGGTGACCAGCATTTTTTTGCTGGCCGCGAGAGTGATGCCCGCGGCATCGAAAATGAAGCGCTGAAAGTGTGCGAACTCCTGGTCGCTGATCTGCGGCGCCTGCTGCATCTGTTGCATCTGTTGCATCGGTTGCGTCCAGTGCTCGCGCTACTCGCTAGGAGTCCCTGGTGCCGCCCGTCTGCGTCAGCATGTGCGCCTCCTCGGGCGCCAGCACCGAGTTGACATCGAGCAGGATGACGAACCGTCCATTGACCTTGCCCATGCCCTGGATGAAGTCTGTCGAGATCCGCGCGCCGAACGCTGGCGGTGGTTCGATCTGATCGGCGGGGATGTCGAGGACGGAATCGACGGCATCCACGACGACGCCGACATCCTGGCGGTCTCCTGCGCTCTGAATCTCGATAATGACGATGCAGGTGCGCTTGGTGACCGGGCTCGCCGTTTTGCCGAAGCGGACCGACAAGTCGAGCACCGGCACGACGGCGCCGCGCAAGTTGATCACGCCCCGGACGTACGCGGGCATCATCGGGACGCTGGTGAGACTCGAATACTCGATGATTTCCTTGATCGCCAGAATGCCGATCGCGAACACCTCGCTGCCCAGCGTGAAGGTCAGGTATTGCTGCGCCTGCTCCGATTTTGCGGCTGCCAGGCTGCCGACCGGGGAGGCAGGGGTCGTGTGTGTGTTGGTTTGAGTCATGGTGGTGTCGGTACTCATTCGAAGCGGGTGAACTCGGCCTCGTCAGGGGCGGATTGCAGCGCCGAGTTGCCTGCGATGCGCAATGGCTGTTTTGCCTTACGGGCGCTCTTGGCGGCCGTGCTGCTGCCGCCAGCGCGGCTTGCAGCGCTGCGGGCGCCCCCCGTGCCCGCGCGGAAGAAGGCCATGGTCTGCTGCAGCTGCTCGGCCTGGCCGCTCATCTCTTCGGCCGTGGCCGAGAGCTGTTCGGAAGCTGCCGCGCTCTGCTGCGTCGTCTGACTGAGTTGGGTGACCGCGGCGTTGATCTGGCTCACGCCAGTTGCCTGCTCCTGCGAGGCGGCCGAGATCTCCTGCACGAGATCGGAGGTCTTGCGGATGCTGGGCACCATCTGGTCGAGCAGGGTACCGGCCTTTTCAGCCAGATCGACGCTGCCGGTGGCGACTGTGCCGATCTCCTGAGCGGCTACTTGGCTGCGCTCTGCGAGCTTGCGCACTTCGGCAGCCACGACCGCGAAGCCCTTGCCGTGCTCGCCGGCGCGTGCGGCTTCGATCGCCGCGTTGAGGGCCAACAGGTTGGTCTGGTATGCAATATCGTCGATGATGCCGATTTTCTGGGCGATCTGCTTCATGGCGGCGACGGTCGCCTTGACAGCTTCGCCGCCTTCGGCGGCCTCCGCCGAGGCCTTGGAAGCCATGTTCTCAGTCACTTTCGCGTTGTCGGTATTATGCGAGATGGAGCCGGTCATCTGTTCCATCGACGCGCTCGTCTCCTCGACGCTCGCGGCCTGCTCGCTGGCTCCTTGCGAGAGCGATTGTGCGGTGGCGGCTACCTGCTCGGACGCGCTCGCCAGGGACAGGGCTGTCGCGTTGACTTCACTGATGATGCTCGACAGCTTCAGTATCGTGTTGTTGGCGTATTCCTTCATCTCGCCGAAGGCCCCTTCATACGGTTTGTCGATCGTGGCGCTCAGGTCGCCCTCAGCCAGGGCACTCAGGACGCGCTTGACCTCATTCAAGGGGCCTGCGACCGCATCGAGCAATTCATTGAGTCCCTGAACGATCTTGCGGAAGTCACCGGAGTGAGCGGCGGCGTCCGCGCGCTCATCGAGCAAGCCTTTCGCGGCGGCCTCGATCAGTTGCTCGCTGTCGTGGATGACGGCCTTCAGGTTCTTGCGAACCTGTTCGATGGTCTCGTTGATGAAGACCTTCTTACCGGGGAACTGGTCCAGCGGCGCATCGAAATTGCCGCGGCCGAATTCGGCTACGCAGGCCATGGCTTTTTTCTTGACGGCGATGTGCCCGAGCACCATGTTGTTGATGCCCTGTGCAAGCGTCCGGAAGTCATTCTGGAACCGCTCCGCGTCGATCACCACATCGATGTCGCCGGCGTCGTGCTCCTTGGACATGTGGTTGATCTGCGCGATCAGCCCCTTGAGATTGTCGCGCATCTGCTCGACGGTCTCGTTGATGAAGGCCTTCTTGCCGGGGAACTTCTCCAGCGGGGCATTGAAGTTGCCGCGACCAAATTCCGCGAGGCAGGCCATGGCTTTCTTCTTGACGGCGATGTGCCCGTTGACCATGGCGTTGATGCCTTCAGTGACGGTCCGGAACTCGCCTTTGAACTTGTCGGTGTCGATGACCACGTCGATATCGCCCGCGTCATGCGACTTGGACATGTGCGCGAGCTCGGTGGTGACCAGTTTGATCCGATCGCGCAGCACGGCGACGGAATGCATCATGCTGCTGTCATCCAAGCTCGTCGGGATCGAGACGGCCAGATCGCCATCGGCAATTCGCTGCAGGACTTCGGCCGCCTGTGTCGGCTCGCCGCCCAGTTGCTTGGTGATGCTGCGGGCGACCATGACCCCGGCCAGGAGTGCCAGGGCGATTGCTGCGCCGCCCAGCACCAGCATGAACACAACGGCACTCTCGTACGTTTTGAGGCCGGCAGCCGTTGCCTCGTGATTGAGGTTCTGCTCGAAAGCGCCGATTTTGCGAATGACCGTGTCAAGCTCGGCCCGCAGCGCCGGTGCACCCGACTCGACGTAGGTAGTGCGCGCCTCCGTGCATTTTCCAGCCAGGCACCCTGCAGCTGCCTGTTCTGCCTTGGGACGAAGCTGCCGCCATATCGAGGCGGCACTGGCTGACAGCTCCTTTTCGGTCGCGCTGGTGGCCGCATCCGAGTCGAACATCTTCTGCAGGGAAGCGGCGTAATTTTCGTAGCCTTCCATTGCCGAGCGCAACTTTGCGTCTGCAGCCTTCATCTCGGCGTCGCCGGTTGCGAGCATCATGGATCTTACTTGCAGAGCGACGGTGGTCGACTCCACGACCATTCCGTCGGCGAAGCGGATTTCCTCGTTGTTGACCTGTGTGATCGTTCGCAAGCCGTCGTTCATCGAACCCATGCGCCCAATGGCGACGGCGAGGACCGCAACTAACAACACGATGACTGCTCCGAAGGCCAGCGTCAGTCGCGTGGCGACTTTCATTTTGTTGAACATCGAACAATCTCCTAGAAGGACGCCAGGTCGGCGTCATCGGTATGTGATTTCATAGCGGTGTTGCCGGCGATGCGCAGTGCCTGCTTGGGCTTGCGGACGGCCCGAGCCGCGGCGCCGCCTCCGCGGGAGGCGGCCGAGGCCGCCGTGCCGGATCCTTCCGATTTGAAAAACGCCATGGTCTGTTTGAGCTGCTCGGCCTGGCCGCTCATTTCCTCGGCGGTTGCCGACAGCTGTTCGGCGGCGGCCGCGTTCGTCTGGGTCGTCTGGCTGAGCTGAGTGACGGCGGTGTTGATCTGGTTGACGCCGGTGGTCTGTTCCTGGGAGGCCGCGGAAATCTCCTGCACCAGGTCCGAGGTCTTGCGGATGCTCGGTACGATCTGATCGAGGAGATTGCCGGCCTTTTCCGCCAGCTCGACGCTTCCCGTGGCAACCGTGCTGATTTCCTGAGCGGCGACCTGGCTGCGCTCGGCCAGCTTGCGCACCTCCGCCGCTACCACGGCGAAACCCTTGCCGTGATCGCCGGCACGGGCAGCCTCAATGGCCGCATTCAGGGCCAGCAGGTTGGTCTGGTAAGCGATGTCATCAATGATGGTGATCTTCTGTGCGATCTGCTTCATTGCAGCGACGGTGGCCTTCACCGCCTCACCACCCTCAGCTGCCTCGCCGGCCGCCTTGGACGCCATGTTCTCCGTTACCTTGGCATTCTCTGTGTTCTGCGAGATGGAGGCGGTCATCTGCTCCATCGAGGCGCTGGTCTCCTCGACGCTGGCAGCCTGTTCGCTGGCGCCTTGCGACAATGACTGCGAAGTTGATGCAACCTGCCCGGACGCGCTCGACAGAGCCTGGGTCGCGCTGCTGACGTCGCTGATAATGGCCGAGAGCTTCAGAACCGTGTTATTGGCGTATTCCTTCATCTCGCCAAATGAGCCCTCATAATCCTTGTCGATGGTCTTGGTGAGATCTCCTTCGGACAGAGCGCGCATGGTCTGCACGACATCGTCGATGCTCGATCCCGTTGTCTGCACCAACTGATTCAAGCCTTCGGCCATGTTCTTCTGGAAGCCGGAAAGTCCAGCCAGCTCCACACGCGACGTGAAGTCACCGCGGTTGGCCGCCTGCACCAGTCGCTCCTGGCCGGAGATCACCTGTTTGAGCCGGGCGACCATGTTGTGCACGGAATGGAGCATGCTGGTGGTGTCGTCTTTTTTCACGGCGACATTGACATCGAGATCACCGTCGGCAACCCGCTGCAACAGCTCTGCGGCGTAGGCCGGCTCGCCACCCAATTGCTTCTGGAGGCTGCGTGTCACCAGGAATGCGGCGCCGATGGCGAGCAGAACCGCCACGACATTCAGAGTCAGCACCAATGTGCGGGTCGATTGATAGTCCTGGCGAGCGTTCGCGGCCTGCTCGGTGCTCAACTTTTGCTCGAACTCCACCACCTCGGCCAGGGTCTGGCGCATGGCTGCGTTGTTCTGCGCCCGCTCGCTCATTGAGAGAGTCAGCGCCTCCTGCTGCTTGCCGGCCAGGCATAGCGAGGCTTCCTCCTGCACGACAGGCTGCACTCCCTGCCAGAGCGACTTGATCTTCGCCATGAAGTTGTTTTCGGTGACGGTCGTGCCCGGATCGGATGCGAAGACCTGCGACAACGCCTCCAGGTCGCGATCGAAGTCCTTGAACTTGCCGGCAATGACCTCGTTCTCGCGCTTGAGGACAGCCTCATCCTTGTTGAGCATCATGTTGCGGGCACTGATGGACATCTGGAAAGCCGCTGCGCGTAAAGCCGTGGCATGCGAGACTTCAGCGTTGTTGACCTCGGTGATATTGCGCATGTCCTCATTGATGACGGCCATGCGCCGCATGGTCACCGTGGCAACAGTAATCAGCAGCAACACCACCAGACCGAAGGCAATCGACAGGCGGGTTGCCACTTTCATATTCGCGAACATTCCGTAAGTCTCCGATTGAAAATTCTTGGGCGCTCAGGCGGCCGCAACGCGTGCGCTCGGCGCCTTTTGTTGGGACCCCACCTGAGCGCGCTGAATGGCGCGCTCCACGACGGCGGGTACATCCAGAATCAGTGCCACGTCTCCTGTTCCCAGGATGCTCGAGCCGCTGACGCACTCGACCTGGGAGAAGATCTTGCCCAGGGGTTTGATGACGGTCTGAAACTCACCGAGCAGTGCATCCACGACGATTCCGGCTCGCTTGCCTGCATGACGCACGACAACGATGCTCTGGCGTCGGGCGGGTGGGGCAGTGCTGCCGAACAGTGTATGAAGCCTGATGAAGGGCAGCACTTCACCGCGCAGGCTCGTGTAGTCGTGCCCGTCGGAGGATGAGTACTCGACGCACTCCTCGATTGAATCGAGAGGCAGTACGAAGATGGAGTCGGCCACCGAGATCTGGAAGCCGTTGATGATGGCCAGGGTCAGCGGCAGGCGTACCATGACGGTCGTGCCGGCGCCTTCTGTGCTCTTGATGCTGACAGCGCCGCGTAGAGCCGTGATGTTGCGTTTGACAACGTCCATTCCCACGCCACGCCCCGACAGGTTTGTAACTTTTTCGGCGGTGGAGAACCCGGGCTCGAACACCAGGTTGAACAGCTCCGTATCGGTAGGCTTGTGGGAGGCGTCAATCAGGCCGCGCTCCAGCGCCTTCGCCAGAATCCGCTCACGCTTCAGGCCACCGCCATCGTCACTGACCTCGATGACAATCGTTCCGGAATCATGGTAGGCGTTGAGTTTGATGGACCCGGCGGGGTTCTTGCCGCGGCCAACGCGGATATCCGCAGCCTCGATCCCATGATCGATGGCATTGCGCACCAGGTGGGTCAGTGGATCAGCGATTCGCTCGACGACGGTCTTGTCGAGCTCGGTGTCCTCGCCGCTGATCTGCAGCTCGATTTCCTTGCCCAGCTCGCGCGACACATCGTGTACGACGCGGCGGAACCTGTTGAAGGTTCCTCCGATCTTGACCATGCGCAGTTGTAACGAGCCCTCGCGGATCTCCTCGACCAGGGCGCTGACATTGGCCACGCACTCCTCGATTTCGCGATTGCCGGAGCGACGGGCGATGAGATTGGCGCTGGCGGATGCCGTGATCAGCTCGCCGATTCTAGTGATCAGGCTGTCCAGCTTGGCGGCGTCGATACGGATGGTTTGGTTGTCGCGATTGCCGGCGGTGGCAGCAGGCGTGTTTGGGGCCGCTGCGGCGCTGGGCGCAGCCGTGGGCGCTGTGGCCGCCGCAGGCGCTGATGCTGCGGCGTGTGCCGAGGCCGTCGCAGGCGCCGAAGCCGCCACGGGCGCTTCCGCCGCCGCAGGCCGCAATACAGCCTCCACGTCCGCGGCAGTCAAACTTCCGCACTGGGTCAGGATCTCGGCGCTGCGCGTGTCATGCAGACCCGCGGCGCGCAAGGTCTCAAAATAGGCCGACGGCGCGGATCCGGGCGGAACCAGCCGCAACGTGCTGTCGTCCCGCACAAACTCGAAGGCGCCCTCGATTTTCTCCCGACTCGCGTCGGTCTGAAGAGCGAACTCGAATCCCACGTAACACTTTTGCGGATCCAGGTCGGCTGCCTCGGGCAGTGCGTCCTCGAGTACGACCATGCCGCGGATCTGGCCGAATGTTGCCAGGTAACGCAGAAATCCCACCGGGTCCATTCCCGCAACCAGGACGTCCGGTCCAAATCGCAGCGAGACATGCCACGCTGTGTTGGCAGAACCACCCGCTTGTGTTGAGTCAACTCCGGTAGCGGAGGCCGCGGCACGCGCGGCGCCCGCGGTGACTCCGGAACCGGAATGAGTAGGGGGCGCACCCAGAGCGCCGAGCAGTCGCGCTCCACGCGCGAGCATGTCCGCATCGGGTGCCGCCTGTGCATTCATTGCGCAGCCGAGCAAGCCGTCGATGTGATCCTTGCATTCGAGCAGCACGCTGGCCAGTTGCGAGTCGAGCGTTACCTTGCCCAGGCGCACCCGATCCAGGATGGCCTCGACTTCATGAACGAACTCGACAATGAAATCGAGGCCGAACAGACCGGCCGAGCCCTTCAAGGTATGCGCACCGCGGAAGATCCGATTGACATCATCGTCTGTGACCTTGCCTGTGGTGCAGGCGAGCAGGTCTGTTTCCATCTCGCGCAGCAGCTCCGCTGCTTCAGCGAAGAAGGTCGGCAGTGCGTCATCAATATTCACGCGGCCTCCGGGGCAACCAGAGCATGCAGATGGCATAGGGAGAGGGTGCCGCGTACGGCATGGCTGCAAGACACGATCCGCATCTGCCCCTGGGTTCTGCGCTTGAGCATCAGCAGCAGTTGCAGGCCCGCGGTGTCGAATTCCCGGACCTGCGACAGATCCAGGTCGAGCACGCTCTGGCCCACCATGGTTTGCGCCAGCAGTGCCGTCTTCAGGTCGCCGGCACTGTAGACAGTCATATTGCCGGCGATGCGCAACGCCCCGCCAGCAACCGCTTCGAGTTCAAATTCCATGACCGATACTTTTCCCCGTAACGCTGCGGTGCCGTCAGGCCATGACCAACTTGGAGACCGCATCCAACATCACCTGCGGCTGGAAGGGCTTGGTGATCCAGGCCTTGGCGCCCGCGGCGCGGCCCTCCTGCTTCTTGTCTTCACCGGCCTCGGTGGTGAGCATGATCACCGGTGTGAACTTGTAGTTCGGGTGCTTCTTCACCTCTTTCAGGAAGCCGATGCCATCGAGCACCGGCATGTTGACGTCACTGATGATCAGGTGCACACGCTCGCCTTCGAGTCGCTGCAGACCTTCCTGACCATTCGAGGCCTCGACGACGTCGTAGCCGGCTGAGCGCAGCGCTATGCCTGCGACCGTGCGCACCGATGCGGAGTCATCCACCAACAGAATTCGCTTCGCCATGTCTCGCCCTGCCTCGCCCTGCCTAGAAGAATGTAACCGCGCTCTGTTCGACCGCGGTCGTCTGGATACCCTGATGATTGAGCTTCTGCTCTTCGGTCGTGTAGCTGCTCACCATGTTCTCGGCGTGCTGCTTGACCTGTCGCGCGGCTTCGTCCGGTGACTGGGCCTGCGCGCAACTGTTGCCCACGTCGTCCATGCTCTTGACCACGTTGGCGAGGATCTGGCTCACCCGGTCCTGGAACTGCAGCTGCACGAGGGATTCGCAGATCTCGTTCTTGATGGCGGAGCTTTCGCTGCGCGAGCGTTGTGCCGAATCGGTGAGGGCCGATGTGCTCTGCTCGAAGCGCGCCAGCACCGAGCGGATGCGCTCATCCGAGCCCTGTACCGCCTGATCGTCGCGAGTGGCCACCTCTTCGTTGGTCTTGCCGATGGCCTGCAGCGCATCGTTGATGAGGCTGACCTTCTTGGTGATCTGTTTGCCCATGTCGCGCGCAGCGTTTGAGAGGCTGCGCACCTCGTGGGCGACCACGGCAAAACCCTTGCCTGACTCGCCGGCGTGCGCCGCTTCAATGGCCGCGTTCAGTGACAGCATGTTGGTACGAAAGCCGATCTGGTCGACCTCGGTCGCCATCTTGTGCAGCTCGTCCGTGTAGGTCATGAGCCCGCGAATCTGCTCGACCAGTGCATTGCGACTCTGTTGAATGGCGCGCAACGCATCGATTACCTGCGCGAGATCGCTTTTGCTGCGCGCGGCCTCCGCGGCCGTGTCGGTTTGTGGCGAGCCTGCGCCGTGCGTGCTCAGGGCTGCATCGATTCTCTGTACGATGGCCGAAAAGCGTTCCGACAAGGCGACGATGGCCTTTTCGGTCTGGTCACGCGAGGTCTCGATCTGACGTGACCAGATGGGCAGCAGGCTCTGGTATGCGGCGGAGGTTGAATCCTCCTTGGCGGCCTCGAGTGTGGCGGTCGATTCGAGCCTCGTTGTCGACTCGAGAATGTCCAAATCGTGAGTGTCAGGCTGCAGCATCTTGTCCGCCGGCGGAATTTCCCATCAGTTGGCGCCATTGCGCGGCCGTTTCCTCCTGGTCGCGTCTGAGAATCGGCTCGATCTCGTCCCGGGGCACCGGTCTGCTGAACAGATAACCCTGCATGTGGTCGCAGCGGAGCAATCTCAGGAGCTTGCGCTGTTCTTCGGTTTCGACGCCTTCGGCAACGATGTCCAGATGTAGGCCGTGGCCCAGGGAGATGATGCTGGAGATGAGACCCATGTCGTCTGCGTTTTCGGTCATCTGGGCGACGAACGATCGGTCGATCTTGAGCGTGTCTACCGGCAGGCGGGCCAGATATCGCAGCGAGGAGTAGCCCGTGCCGAAGTCGTCCAGCGCGATGTGCACTCCCAACTGTTGGATCTCGTGAAGTTTGGCAATGACGGCGTCAGGGTTATCCATCATCACGCCTTCGGTGATCTCGATATCCAGCGGCACCCGGTGCAGGCCGCCGTCGGAGTCCATTGCACTCGTCAGCAGCGAGACGAAATCCGGATGTTGCAACTGGAGCGGTGAGACGTTGACCGTAATGCGCGGTGCGGTAAGGCCGCGGCTGAGCCAGTTGCGATAGTCGTCGGCGGCAGTGCGCATGACCCATCCGCCCAGTTCTACGATCATCCCGGAGCGTTCCAGGATGGGCAGGAAGTCGGCAGGCGGCACCAATCCGCGCCCAGGCCGGTTCCACCGGATGAGCGCTTCCAGGTTCGTGATGTGTCCAGTGCGAACGTTGACGGTCGGTTGGTAGAACAATACGAACTCACCTGCGTCGATGGCGTGCCGCAGTTCCGCAATAATTTGCTGGCGTGCTGCGCTGCCATGCGTGAACTCTGCCAGCCGGCGCCTCAGATCCAACTGCGCCATCACATGTGAGCTGAGAGTCTGCAGGGCTTCGCATTGTGCTTGCGTGAACTCACGTGGCACGTAATCGATGATGCAAAGCGTGCCGAGCGCATGACCGTCAATAGTCAGTAAGGGCGCACCTGCATAGAAGCGGATTGCCGGATCGTTGGTGACGAGGGGATTCTGGGCAAACCGCTCATCGAGTGTTGCATCCTTGACGACGAAGACTTCACTGCCGCGAATCGCGTGATCGCAGAAGGCCACATCCCGCGGCGTCTCGCTCGCGTCCAGCCCGACCTTGGCTTTGAACCATTGCCGCGAGCCATCAACGAGGCTGATCAGTGCTGTTGGCGTACCTGCAATCGATGCTGCAAGGCGGACAAATTCGTCAAAGATGGCTTCCGGTGCGGTGTCGAGAATCTCGTACGATCGCAGCGCGGCCAGCCGGGCGTCTTCCTCCAGCGAGGAATATCCTGAGTGTTGGTTCGAACTCATGTTTGTCAGTATCGCCATTGACGGCGATGTCTGAAGGGGTCCACTCGACTATTTGCGCCATCATTCGCGCGCCCCCGGCTTCATCGTGTGACCATCTTTGCGAAATTCGCGCGCTGCTTTGCACACAGCGGCACGCGTCGCGTGCGTGCAGTGCAATAATCAGAAAACTTCCGGCACCATCATTTCAGCCGGCACAGCCTGCCGGGAATAATGCTCATGCCGCTCCCGCTCCGGCAGCACGATAGGCGGCTTGGACACTTCGGTGTAATCGAATTGCTGCAGCAGGTGATGGATGCAATTGAGGCGCGCGCGTTTCTTGTCGACCGCCTGCACCACCCACCAGCGCGCTTCGGGGATGTGGGTCCGCTCGAGCATGATTTCCTTGGCGCGCGTGTAATCCTCCCAGCGGCGCCGCGATTCCAGATCCATCGGACTCAACTTCCACTGTTTGAGCGGATCGTTGATGCGCCCGAGGAACCGCATGTGCTGCTCCTCGTCGGTGATGGAGAACCAGTACTTCATCAACCGGATCCCGGAGCGGCCCAACATGCGCTCGAACTCGGGCACTGAGCGGAAGAACTCTTCCACGTCCTCGTCCGTGCAAAAGCCCATCACCCGTTCCACGCCCGCGCGGTTGTACCAACTACGATCGAACAGCACGATCTCGCCAGCAGCGGGCAGATGAGATGCGTAGCGTTGGAAGTACCACTGGGTGCGCTCGCGATCGTTGGGAGCGGGAAGAGCCACGACGCGGCAGACGCGAGGGTTCAGCCGCTGGGTGATTCGCTTGATGACTCCGCCCTTGCCGGCGGCATCGCGTCCTTCGAAAAGGATGACGACCTTCTCGCGGGACGCGACCACCCAGTCCTGCAGCTTGACCAGCTCGCTCTGCAGCCGGAACAGCTCCTGGAAATAGCGGTGACGCGCCTGCCGCTCGTCCTCCGGCATGATCCGGTCGCCCTTGGGGGTGTCCCGGTCCTCGATCTCCAGTTCCAGCTCCTCGTCGTAGCCGTCGATGAGGTCCCGGCTGAGCCGGCGCAGGAGTTCGTCGTGGTCAATGGGCGTGGAATCGGTCACTGGGGGCTCCTCGTAGCACTGGTGCTACTCCACAGTGACTTTATGGCAAATTTATGAAGAAGAGGCCCGCAAAGAGAATTCGACGGGCACGATGGCGGCCGCCGCGCGCGCCACGCCGCCATCCATGAACGGCTTGAAAACAGCCCGGGCCACGGCTGCGCGAGCCGCCTCGTCCAGGCGGGGATGGCCGCTCGAGCGATAGACCTCAATGGTCCTCACATGGCCCGCCTCGTCGATCAGCACCCGCAGAACCACCAGCCCTTGCTCACGGATCCGGCGCGACTCCGGCGGATAGCGCGGCGCGGGCTGTACGAGGTAGGCGACATCGGACATTTCGGGAACGATGGCAGTACCGGATGACGATGGTTCGGAAGGAGGAGGCGCAGGCTGTGTCTCGGTGGCAGTTGCCGCGATCGCCTCAGTCGCAGGTTCGACAGCAACCGTCACTTCGGGTGGTGGCACCAACATCTCGTGGATGGGAGTCAGTGTCGGCTTGTCGAAGTTGGGACGCGGCTCCCGCTTCTCGTCCTGCTCGAGGAAGCTGACCGAGACGGCAGGGACGAACGTCGCAGGCCGGATGAAGCCGGTCGTAATGAGCAGCAGAACGATCCCGGCATGGGCCGCCAGGATGACGGCTCCGACCGCACCGCGGTTCATCAGTGTTTGTTCCATTCCCAGAATGCTAACCGGGCCGGAATACGATTGCAAATGCGAATGATTCGCATTAATGTGAAGGAGCTTGGGGAGGGAACAAACAAATGAGGTCTCGAGGTAATGGCTACTTCTCAGTCGCGCAGTCTATTGGCTCTGGCCGTGCACGTGGCATTGGGCACCAGTGTGTCCGCCATGGCCGGCGAGGGTGTCAAACCGGACAAACAGGACGGCAAAGTCACGGAGCTCGGCAAGATTGCGGTGGATGCGGAGGTCAGCTCCTATAAGGCGGAAGTTCCGTCGTCTCCCAAATACACCGAGCTTCTGCGTGATACCGCGCAGACGATTACGGTGATTCCGGCCGGCCTGATTCAACAGCAGGGCAGCCTCCTGCTGCGCGACGTGCTGCGCCAGAATGTTCCCGGCATCACCTTCGGCGCAGGCGAGGGTGGCAGCTACGGCGATAGCATCAATATCCGCGGATTCAGTGCGACCAACGACATTGCCATCGATGGCGTGCGCCAAAGTGCTAATACCACGCACACCGATCCTTTCAACGTCGAGGCTATCGAAGTCGTGCAGGGCACCAGCTCTGTCTACTCGGGTGTTGGCGCTCTCGGCGGTACCGTCAACATCGTTTCGAAGTTGCCGACAGCGTCAAACTATCAGGCGATCAGCCTCGGCGGGGGCACGGCCGACTATCTGCGCGGCACCGCCGACATCAATCGCACTGTCGGTGATCCAGACCTGGGTATGGCGTTTCGGGTCAATGCGATGGGCCATAAGAATGAGGTCGCTGACCGTGATGTCACGCGTTACACCCGATGGGGCGTCGCTCCGTCATTCACGTTTGGTTTGAATACTCCCACGCGCCTCACGCTCGCCTATGTTCACGAGCATGACCGCAATCTCCCGGAATACGGCATCCCGCTGCGCAACTTCGATCTCGTTGCCGGGGTGGATCGCAGCAACTACTACGGATTCAGCAACGTCGATGTAGAACGAATCGACAGCGATGCGGTGACTGCGATTTTCAGTCACGACTTCGGTGCTTCGGCCACCGTTCGCAATCTCACTCGCTGGGAAGACTACGATCGCTACAGCATTACCGATGCGCCTGAGGGCCGCATTTGTCTCGCGCCGGGCGAGTATCCGCTGGGCACGAATCTGGAGGCGCCGCCCACAACCGTTCTGCGCTGCGGCGCCGCCGGCGCGAGTCCCCTGGAAGGTATTGGCGGGCCCACGTATACACCGGGTGGCCCGATCGGCAATCTGCGTGATACCAACAACCGGATTGTCGCCAACCAAACCGATCTGACCGTGAGATTCGGTACTGGCGCGGTCTCGCATGCGCTGGTGGTGGGTCTCGCAGTGTCGCGTGAAGCGTATTCACAGAACACCGGCAATGAGTATCGCAATCCCAACGGTAGTCTTTATCTACTGACTCCCGAAAGCCTGTACGAGCCGAAGCATGAGTTCACCCAGCCCATCAACCTCACCATTGGCGGGCACGCCAATTCCGTGGTGCAGAACCAGGCTGTGTATGCGTTCGATACCGCGAAGTTCAACGACAAGTGGAGCCTTGGGTTCGGGCTGCGTTACGAACATAACAAGGCCAGTTACGAGAGCTGGACTGCAACACCCGCGGCGACGCTGACTACACCGCCCGGCCCACTTACGGCGGCCGTGACCAATCCGCTGGTCAATGATGACCATTTGCTGTCATACCGCGGTGCGCTCCTCTACAAGCCGGTGGAGGCGGGCAGTCTCTATATTTCCTATGGCAATTCGAAGCTGCCTTCGACGTCGACCGTAAATGGCAGTTGCACGACCAACTGCAACGTCGATCCTCAAAACGCACGCACCTACGAGCTGGGCGCGAAGTGGGACTTGTTCGGGGCGCAGGCCGCGGTGACGGGCGCCGTGTTCCGCACGGATCGCACCAATTACCTGGTCGCCTCCGGCGACCCGGCAGTGCCGGTTCAACAGTTGGATGGCAAAGCGCGTGTTGATGGTGTGCAGGTCGGTCTGGCGGGAAACATCACACGGGAGTGGGCGGTTTTCACCAACTACGCCCATCTGCGCAGTAAGGTGTTACAAAGTGTGTCAGATCGTACGTTAGCCCTTACGCAAATCGATGCTCAAGCGGGTAATCCGCTGGCCAACACCCCGACGGATTCTGCTAATGTGTGGACAACCTATAACATCCTCCGGCACTTCACGTTGGGCTACGGACTGAACTATACGTCCTGGGTTTACGCGACGGCAAACGATGCCAGTACGACGGCGATCTACAATCGCACCCGGGTTCCGGGCTTCGTGGTCCACAACCTCCTGGCGTCCTACAGCATCGAGAGGCGTTTCACCGTGCAATTGAACGTGACCAACCTGTTCGACAAGGAGTACTTCACGCAATTGCGCTCCAGCTCGACCACCAGCGGCTGGGTGAACCCCGGCGCGGGCCGCACGGCCACGCTGGCGGCCATCATGAGCTTCTGAGCACATGCTGCTGCACATCCCGCGGGTGTTGGATGCGGCGCAGGTCGCCGAATTCCGCACGCGACTGGCCACCGCGGGGTGGGCGGATGGCCGCATTACCGCAGGCTACCAATCCGCGCGCGCGAAGAACAATCAGCAACTGCCGGAAAATGATCCGGTGGCGCGCGAGCTCAGCGGGGTGATCCGCGCTGCGTTGGATCGCAGCCCGTTGTTCTTCGCTGCGGCTCTGCCCCGCCGGGTGTTCACACCGCTGTTCAATCGGTATGGAGTCGGAAATGGCTTTGGTGACCATGTCGACAATGCGGTGCGCTATGAGCAAACGCCAGGACAAGTCGGCCAGCCGGTACGGACCGATTTGTCCGCCACGTTGTTCCTGAGCGGACCCGAGGAATACGGCGGCGGTGAGCTCGTCATCGGCGCGACTTCCGGCACTCAACGGGTGAAGCTTCCGGCGGGCGACATGGTGTTGTATTCCGCGACAACCATTCATCGGGTGGAGCCGATCACACGCGGCGAGCGTATTGCGTCGTTCTTCTGGATACAAAGCATGGTGCGTGACGATGGCGAGCGCGCCCTGCTTTTGGATCTGGATGTGGCCATCCAGAAACTCAATCAGGATCACGCGGGTCACGCTTCCGCTGTCGACCTGGTCGGCATCTATCACAATCTCTTGAGGCGTTGGACCGAACTGTGAATGCGCAAGTAGCGGGTCGATTGCGGGGCATGCGGATGCACAGGCTCATCCGGCAGTTGCACCTGTGGATTGGAGCATGGGGCGCCATTGCCGCGATCCTGTTCGGGGTCAGCGGGTTTGTGCAGAACCATCGGGCGGTGCTGAAGTTGCCGCAGGGCGAATCGAAAGAGGTGTCGAGAGTTGAGTTGGCGGTGCCGGAGTCAGCCCGCGTGTCGCGCGATGCGCTGCGGGCCTGGTTGCGCGATGAGCAGCACCTGGAAGTGGAGAGTCAGCGGGAGCGGGCGCCGCCCGGCAGGGGCGGTGAAGCGCGGGCGGGCGCTGAGGGCGGTCGCGGCGGCGAGACCCGCGCGGGCGCCCGTTGGAACTTCATCGGCGGCAATGCGCGCGTGGTCACCCAAGTTGAATATACCGAGGGTGCTTCCTCTCTAACTGTACGCACAAACGAACAGAGTCCGCTTGCGGTGCTGGCGCGCCTTCACAAGGGCGTCGGCGGCGGTGTTGCCTGGATTCTGCTGGGTGACAGCTTTGCGATCGCAATGATCGCACTGGGCATCAGCGGTTTGATCATGTGGGCACGCGGGCGCAGTCCGCGGCAGATGGCTTTCAGTATCGTCGGCGTGGCCTTGGTCGTACTGTTGATCATCGGCGGCAGCGCGATCAGCTGACGCGGGCGCTTCCCGAGGGGCGCTTCCCTAACGCGCCAGTTTCACCAGCCGCGATACGGCCTCGTTGTCGACCTTCTGTGTCTCCTGAAACAAGTCGTACAAAGTCACGACGAGCATGGAGCGCTTCTGCGAGGGCAGGTCGAGCGCATCCTTGCTCACCTCGGCGTCGATTGCGTCCATGATCCCCTCCAACAGTGCGTAGTTGAGCGGGGGACTGTTGGGCTTGTTCTCATAAACGGGCGGCGGTGTCTCCAGGGCGTGCACTGCTTCGCGCCGGCCTCGTCCCGTTACCAGCCATTCGATGTTGGTATTGGTCTGCTCGCACAGGGCGCGCAAGTCGGTGACATTGGGTTCGGACTCGCCGCGCAGCCATTTGCGCACGGCCCCTTCGGATCGCTCAATGGCTTTCGCAATGGAGTTGGCGCTGCCGTAGGCGTCGATGACCTGGCGCAGGCGCAAGGCAAAGCCGCCTGTGACCTGTCTTTCATGCCGATCGGTCATCGCTGAATCCTGGGGGTAGAGACGACCCGCATGGGCCAGCCCCTGATGGGCCAGCCCGTAATGGGCCAGCACAAATGTAGCGCCGCAGCCCGGTCTCGCCAAATACCATCACATAAGTATTGACCGGTCGTATTAAAATGATAGGCTTCAAACATGCTCGCCAAATCCCCTCATCGAGCCACGGATGCACGACTGGGCGATGTGCTGCGCCACCTGCACCAGATCCAGTCCGTGGTGGTAGTGGCGGTCGCAGCTCTGCGGCACCAGAACTGCGAGCTGGATATCGACATCTCCAATGTACTGCAACGCTGTGTTGCCGACCGAATTCAGGACCAGATCGAGCGTCTGGAAGCGATGAGCGAGTCCCGGCGGCCGGCTCGCGCGCCGGGCAGGGGCCTCAAGCAGGCCGCTTAGCGTCCCACCTCTATTTAATGCGCCTCGTGCGCGGTGGCGATCAGCCAGGCCAAACCGGCCATGACCACCACGGCTACCAGCTGCTGCAGCCGCGTCCATTGCATCACTGTCCCATCCAAGGCGGCGATGCCAATGGCGGTCGCCACGAACCAGATGCCGCTTTGCAGCGCGACTGCGTGCAGACCCACTGCCTGCATGAAGCGCACCGCTCCTATGTAAAGAGAGATGCCGACGAAGAATGCCAGCATGGACTGGCCGACGGCCGTCCAGTCGAGATTGCCGTCGGGCCAGGCCCGTCCGGCATAGACGAAGCCACGCGCGTCCATTACCCCAGACGTCACGGTCAGCACCAACACCAGCAGCGCGCAGAAAAGTGGCTTCATTTTTCTCCTTCAGGAGCATACCCAAACGTCCTTTTAGCCGCGCGCAATTCCCGTCGTCTTCCATCAGCTATAATGGCGGGTCTCCCTGCGCGCGTTTCACGCGTGCCGCTCGGGCGAAAGTGGCGGAACTGGTAGACGCACTGGATTTAGGTTCCAGCGGGGCAACCCGTGAGGGTTCGAGTCCCTCCTTTCGCATGTTTTGGAAAAGATCGAGGATCTGTCATGCAAGTATCACTGACCGCCACCAGCGGTCTCGAGCGCCGCCTCGAAGTGGCTGTCCCGGCGACGGAAGTCACCAGCGAAGTCGAGCAGCGGCTGAAGAACATTTCGCGCACCGCGCGCCTGAAAGGATTTCGCCCCGGCAAGGCGCCCATTACGGTGGTGCGCAAGCAGTTTGGCGAGCAGGTCCACGCGGAGGTGGTTTCCGACCTCATGCGAAGCTCTTTTGCGCAGGCGCTCAGCCAGGAACGGCTGACGCCGGCCGGCGGCCCACGCATCGAGCCCATCACCATGGGCCCAGGAACGGAGCTCAAGTACGCCGCGACTTTCGAGGTCATTCCAGAGATCCAGGTCAGGCCGTTTACCTCAATCCCGGTCGAGCGGCCCTCTGCTGAAGTGACCGACGACGACATCAACGCCATGATCGAAAGCATGAGGCGGCAGCGTCCTGTTTTCACCGTCGTGGAACGGCCGGCCCAGGACACTGATCGCGTGACGATCGATTTTGACGGCCAGATCGACGGACAGCCGTTCGACGGTGGTGAGGGTCGGGATGTGACCGTGCTCGTTGGCGCGCGTCAGGCCCTCCCTGAGCTGGAGGACGGCATCAAGGGTGGCTCCGCGGGCGAAAATCGCACGATCTCCCTTTCTTTCCCGGCCGACAGCCCCAACAAGGCGATAGCGGGCAAGAACGCTGTGCTGCAAGTCACCATAAAGAGGGTGGAACAGCAGAGTCTTCCGGAAGTGGACGACGAGTTCTGCCGCGCGTACGGTGTAGAGGAAGGTGGCATCGAGGCTCTGCGTACAGAGGTTCGAAAGAGCATGGAGCGCGAGCTGAGTGATGTCATCCGCAATCGCGTCCGTGCGCAGGTGATGGACGCCCTGTATCGGGAGAATACGTTCGAAGTGCCGCGCGCCATGATTGATGAGCAAGTGCAGCGATTGCAGGTAGATGCTGCTCGCCGCATTGGCGCGAAAGATGCGAGCCAGGTTCCTCCGCGCGAGGTATTCGAGGATCAGGCACGTCGCCGGGCAGCGTTGGGGTTGCTTATGGGCCAGATCGTGCAGTCGGAGGGCATCAAGGTGGATCGCGAACGCGTTCAGACCCGCCTAAATGACCTGCTTGCCCAATACCCCAATCCAGACGAGGCTCGTCGGGCGTATTTGCAGAACGCCGATGCCATGCGTCAGGTGGAATCGGTGGTTCTGGAGGACCAAGTCGTGGACTGGATCGTGGACCACGCGGCCGTAACGGACAAACCTATGACCTTCAAGGACCTGACCGGCTTCGGTCAGAACACTGAACTGAAGAGTGAGACAAACACATGATAGAGCGCGCGTTGAACCTCGTTCCCATGGTCGTCGAACAGACGGCTCGCGGCGAACGTGCGTATGACATCTATTCGCGCCTCCTGAAGGAGCGGGTGATTTTCGTCGTCGGCCCGGTCGATGACTATATGGCGAATATTGTCGTGGCCCAGCTGCTGTTCCTGGAGTCCGAGAATCCGGACAAGGACGTCTCGCTGTACATAAATTCACCTGGCGGCGTCGTGACCGCGGGCTTGGCCATATACGACACCATGCAGTTCATCAAGCCGGACGTGGGCACCATCTGCATTGGCCAGGCGGCCAGCATGGGCGCGGTGCTCCTGGCGGCAGGAGCCGCCGGCAAGCGTTTCTGCCTGCCGCACGCCCGCGTGATGATCCACCAGCCCCTGGGCGGCTTTCAGGGCCAGGCGGCGGACATGGAGATCCATGCCAAGGAAATGCTCGAAACGCGTGACCGACTGAACAAAATCCTGGCAAAGCACACCGGCCAGAGCGTCGAGCGCATTAAACAAGATACGGATCGCGACCGGTTCATGGATTGGAACGACGCCGTGAAGTACGGTCTGGTTGACCGCGTGCTGGAAAAGCGCGGCGAGGTGATTGCTACGGCGGGTAAGTGATTGGCGCGGCGCGGTGTGAACAGCGCGCCGGACTCAAGTCCCCATTAACGCACATTAGAAGGTTGCAGCCAAGACAGTGAATCCGGTCATACAATTCCCGTCCACACAAGGGCTTAGCCGTGCGCCGGCGCTTTGCTTCGCGCCCGGACCCCATGCTATAAGAAGTCGCGCGCGGGATGATTTCCATGCGCTGCGCGTTCATGAGGGCCTTCGATGAGTGAAGATTCCCGCGGCCGCCACGACGACGGAAAACTTCTCTACTGCTCCTTCTGCGGGAAAAGTCAGCACGAAGTTCGCAAGTTGATTGCCGGCCCCTCTGTATTCGTCTGCGACGAGTGCGTCGAGCTTTGTAATGACATCATCCGCGAGGAGCTGGAAGATCGCGCCGAGCGTGCGCGCGACAAGCTCCCCAAGCCGCACGAGATCAAGAAGGTTCTCGACGAGTATGTCATTGGCCAGGAACGCGCCAAGAAGGTGCTGTCCGTCGCCGTCTACAACCATTACAAGCGTCTGCAGACCCGGACCGGCGGCACGCGCTCCAAGGACGATGTCGAGATCGCCAAGAGCAACATCCTGCTGATCGGCCCGACGGGCTGCGGCAAGACGTTGCTGGCTGAGACACTCGCACGTCTGCTCAACGTTCCGTTCACCATTGCCGATGCGACCACGCTGACCGAGGCGGGTTATGTTGGTGAGGACGTCGAGAACATTATCCAGAAGTTGCTGCAGAAGTGTGACTACGACGTCGAGAAGGCGCAGACCGGCATTGTCTACATCGACGAAATCGACAAGATTTCGCGCAAGTCGGACAACCCGTCGATCACTCGCGACGTTTCCGGCGAAGGCGTGCAGCAGGCATTGTTGAAACTGATCGAAGGTACGATCGCCTCCGTTCCTCCGCAGGGTGGACGCAAACATCCGCAGCAGGAATTCCTGCAGGTGGATACGTCAAACATCCTGTTCATCTGCGGCGGTGCGTTCGCGGGCCTCGAGAAGATCATTCTCAACCGCACTCAGAAGGGTGGCATCGGCTTCACCTCCGAAGTGCGTGACGTCAGCTCGCGGCCGCATGGCAGCGATGTGTTCCATGACGTGGAGCCCGAGGATCTGATCAAGTACGGCCTCATTCCCGAGTTCGTCGGCCGCCTGCCGGTCGTTGCAACCCTGGACGAGTTGGACGAAATAGCGCTGATTTCGATTCTCACCGAGCCGAAGAACGCGCTGACCAAGCAGTATCGTCGGCTGTTCGAGATGGAAGGCGCCGAGCTGGAGTTTCGTGAAGAAGCTTTGCGTGCGGTCGCACACCGCGCAATGCAGCGCAAGACGGGCGCCCGTGGGCTGCGCACAATCCTCGAGACTGTGCTGCTGGACACCATGTACGAATTGCCGTCCATGCGTAACGTCGCCAAGGTTGTGATCGACGAAACTGTCATCGAAGGGCAGACCAAGCCCTACGTGGTGTATGGCACCGACGACGGCAGGCTTGCCAGCGTAGACGAGCCCCGCCGTGCTTCCGGTACAAATCATCACTGAGACTTGTCCCGCAATTGGCACTAGCCTCCCATCGACTTGGGCGGCACCGTTGAAACACGGTGCCGCATTCCCATTTCCCGGTAAACTACCCAAACGCTGTCGGTCCCTGCTCGCACCAGGGGCTGTGTCCCAATCGTCATCGAGGGCTTGAGCGTGTCTGAAACGACAACAACTCCTACTCCAACAACGACTGGCATTGAAAACGTGCCGGTGTTGCCGCTCCGCGACGTGGTCGTCTACCCGCACATGGTGATCCCGCTGTTCGTCGGCCGCGAGAAGTCGATTCAGGCGTTGGACGTTGCCATGCGTACCGACAAGCGGATCATGCTGGTCGCGCAGAAGCAGGCGGACGTCGACGATCCGAAGGCGGATGACCTCTACCGCATCGGTACCGTTGCCACGATCCTCCAACTTCTGAAACTGCCGGACGGTACCGTCAAGGTGCTCGTTGAAGGCGTTGACCGGGCACGCATCGAGAAGTTGCATGCCGGCGAGCACTACTCGTCGGATGTTACTTTGCTGCCCGATCAGGAAGCCTACGACGAACGCGAGATGGATGTGCTGGCGCGCTCCGTGATCTCGCAGTTCGAGCAGTACGTCAAGCTCAACAAGAAGGTTCCGCCCGAGGTGCTGACCGCACTCGCCGGAATCGAGCACGCCGGCCGGTTGGCTGACACCGTTGCCGCGCACATGTCGCTCAAGCTCGCCGAGAAGCAGAAGGTCCTGGAAATTCTCGATGTCAGGAAGCGCCTCGAGCACATTCTCGTCGCCATTGAAGGCGAGATGGATGTGTTGCAGATCGAGAAGCGCATCCGCGGCCGCGTCAAGGCGCAGATGGAGAAGAGCCAGCGCGAGTACTACCTGAATGAGCAGATGAAGGCCATTCAGAAAGAGCTCGGCGAAATGGACGAGGGCGGCAACGAGATCACCGAGCTCGAGCAGAAGATCGCCAAGGCCGGCATGCCCAAGGAAGCGCGTGAGAAGGCCACTGGTGAGCTGAACAAACTGAAGATGATGTCGCCCATGTCTGCCGAGGCGACCGTCGTCCGCAACTACATCGATTGGCTCGTGAAGGTGCCGTGGAAGAAGCGGACCAAGATCATCAAGGACATCGCCCGCGCCGAAAAGGTGTTGGACGAAGACCATTTCGGGTTGGACAAAGTCAAGGAACGCATCATTGAGTATCTCGCTGTCCAACAGCGAGTCGACAAGCTGCGTGGCCCGATCCTGTGTCTCGTCGGTCCGCCGGGCGTCGGCAAGACCTCGTTGGGACAGAGCATCGCGCGCTCCACCAATCGCAAGTTCGTCAGGATGTCATTGGGCGGAGTGCGTGACGAGGCCGAGATCCGTGGCCATCGCCGCACGTACATCGGCTCGATGCCCGGCAAGATCGTGCAGAACATGTCCAAGGCCGGCGTGCACAATCCGCTGTTCCTGCTGGACGAAGTCGACAAGATGTCGATGGACTTCCGCGGCGATCCGTCGTCCGCACTGTTGGAAGTGCTGGATCCCGAGCAGAATGCCGCTTTCAACGATCACTACCTCGAGGTCGATCTGGACCTGTCGGAAGTGATGTTTGTCTGCACGGCCAACAGTCTCAACATTCCGGCCCCGTTGCTGGATCGCATGGAAGTCATCCGTCTGCCCGGTTACACCGAAGACGAGAAGATGAACATCGCGCGCCGGTACCTCGTGCCGAAGCAGATGAAGAACAACGGCCTGAAGGACGATGAGCTGAAGGTATCCGACGCCTCGCTCATGGACATCGTGCGTTACTACACGCGCGAGGCCGGCGTTCGTAACCTGGAGCGCGAAATCGCGAAAATCAGTCGCAAGGCCGTGAAGCAGATGCTCCTGCACAAGAAGGAGCAGAAGTCTGTAGCGATTACGCCGCGCAACCTGGACAAATTCCTGGGCGTGCGCCGCTTCCGCTACGGCAAGGCTGAGGACTTGAACCGGGTAGGCCAGGTCACTGGACTTGCCTGGACGGAAGTGGGCGGCGAGCTGTTGACCATTGAAGCGGCGGTCGTGCCCGGCAAGGGCAAGTTGCAACACACCGGCCAGTTGGGCGAGGTGATGCAAGAGTCCATCCAGGCCGCCATGACCGTGGTCCGCAGTCGGGCCTCCGTGCTCGGACTCGAGACCGAGTTCTATCAGAAGCTCGATGTTCACCTGCACATACCCGAAGGTGCTACCCCGAAAGATGGGCCGAGCGCTGGTATTGGAATGTGCACGGCGCTCGTGTCGGCGCTGACCAAGATTCCGGTACGGTCGGATGTCGCCATGACGGGTGAAATCACCCTGCGCGGCGAAGTCCTCCCCATCGGCGGGTTGAAGGAGAAACTGCTGGCGGCTCATCGAGGCGGTATCAAGACCGTCCTCATTCCCGATGAGAACCAGAAGGATCTCGTCGAGATTCCCGACAACATCAAGGGCAATCTCGAGATCAAGCCGGTGAAGTGGATTGACGAGGTGTTGACGATTGCGCTGACACAGCAGCCGGCAATGGATGCCGCCGTACCACCGGCTCCTGCGGCTGCAGCAGCTGAGGACAAGCGTGGTGGTCGTCGCAACGGGCGGCGCACGAACAAGCAGCCTGTTCCGGCTCACTGATCATTGAGCTGAGTAACATGCGGGGTGCGCTTTCCGCGCATCCCGCTTTCGGTCCCTTTCCTCACACGTATATCCCTCTCGTCACAGGGATGTCGCCGCCTGGTTAGATCGCCGGTGTAATTCGGGTCACTCTTGTCATGGAGTGGAGTATCCCGATGGACCGACGAGACTTGCTTACAGGCGCTGCTTCGATTCTGGGGCTGCAGACTTTGGGGTTGCCACGGACGGGTGTCGCGGCCGCCGCTGCGCGGACCGGTGTTCGGGGCGGTGCTGCGCGACGGGTTCGACCGGGCGATCCTCAGTGGCCGGGTCCTGCGGCGTGGAACAAACTCAATGCGGACGTGGGTGGCGCGTTGCTCCGCCCCTCGCCGTTGCTCGCCGCCGCCACACCCCAGGATCTCCGCAATCCCCTGTACATTGGTGATCAAGCAGGCGGCACACAGGTGTCCGGCTGGGTCGATGCTTGGGAGCCCGCTGTCAGCGCATACGCCGTGGCAGCTCGAAACGCCGCCGACGTAGTCGCCGCAGTCAACTTCGCCCGCCGCAACAACTTGCGACTGGTAGTGAAGGGAGGCGGCCATAGCTACCAAGGCACCTCCAACGCGCCGGACTCACTGTTGGTTTGGACAAGGGCGATGAACCGCATCGTTGTGCACGATGCTTTTGTAGGACAGGGCTGCCGCGGGAAAACGTCTGCACAGCCAGCAGTTACTCTCGATGCAGGGGTAATGTGGATCGACGCATACGACGCTGTAACCACTCGCGCGGGCCGTTATGTCCAGGGCGGTGGGTGTACGACGGTAGGTGTTGCAGGCCTGATCCAGAGCGGTGGCTTCGGATCCTTCTCGAAAGGCTTCGGGACAGCGTCTGCCAGCTTACTCGAAGCACAGATCGTAACTGCCGACGGCGTCCTGCGCACAGTCAATCCGTGTCAGGATCCCGAGTTGTACTGGGCTTTGAAGGGCGGCGGCGGAGGAAGTTGGGGCGTGATTACCCAAGTCACACTTCGCACACACGACTTGCCCGAATTCTTCGGAGGTGCCGGAGGAGTCGTGCAAGCGCGAACTGACCAGGCGTTCCGTGAGTTGCTTCTGCGCATGATGAGCTTCTACAACGACAACTTGCTCAATCCGCATTGGGGTGAGCAGATCTCAATCGGCCCCGGCAACCGCTTGCACATCTCAATGGTCTGTCAAGGCTTCGACTCCCCGAGCATCGAGGCAACCTGGCGACCCTTGTTCGATTTCTTCAAGGCGAGTCCCGACCTGACGGTCACGGACCCACTGTGGGCGGGCGCCATCTCCGCACGGCACTGGTGGGACGCCGAGGATCGCAAACGACGCGGCAGCAAGTCCATGGTGAGCGATCCCAGGCCGGGCGCACCGCCCACTCATGCGTGGTGGGAGGGCGATCAAGGTCAGGTGGGTGCATTGTTGTACGGATTTGAATCAGCCTGGTTGCCTGCTTCGTTGTTGGATGTTGGTCAACGCGAGCGTTTGGTGGACGCGCTGTTCGCGGCCAGCCGGCTCTGTGAGGTTGAGTTGCATTTCAACAAGGGTCTTGCTGGTGCGAGTGCTGAGCACATCGCCGCTGCTGCGGACACTGCGATGAATCCACAGGTGTTGTCGGCGTTTGCGCTGGCGATCATTGCTGATGGTGGGGCGCCGGCTTATCCCGCGGGCGCGAGCGCCAAACCAGATCTGCCTCGCGCGCGGCAGGGTAGGGAGGCCGTCAGTGAGGCGATGCGCGCATTGAAGACGGTTGCGCCGTCGGCGGGATCGTACGTATCCGAGAGCAATTTCTTCGAGCCCGCATGGCAGCGGTCCTTCTGGGGTGCGCACCATGCGCGCCTGCGCGCGGTTAAAGCGAAGTACGACCCCGAGGGGCTGTTTTTCGTTCATCACGGGGTGGGGAGCGAGGAATGGAGCGCCGATGGGTTCGTGCGAACGGGCGGCTGAGCCACCGGAGCCCCCATTTCCCTATGCAGGTCAATGACTTGCGGTTGACGGCCCTGGCGCCGATTTTTGGCTGGCACCGGTTGAGCCGGGGTATGGGTTAGCGTACCCTTCGCATTCCTCGCGTTCCTGCAAATGCGCGCTTAGCTCAGCTGGTAGAGCGTCGCCCTTACAAGGCGAATGTCGGCGGTTCGATCCCGTCAGCGCGCACCAAATAAAAACAATCAGTTAGCTCCCTAAAACGCCGTCCCGCAAATGGCACTTGCCGGTCTTGCGGGAGTTTCGCGGGACCCTCGGGTGCTTTCCCACGCTTTCGTGGGATCGACGCTGCAACGGCCGCTCCACCCGAGTTTCAAACTAGCCTGAAATCAGGCACTTACTTTCGCGCCACTTGCCGACGGATGCCGTCCCCGACTCTAGTCCGCCCTTACAGGCGCGACTTGCCTATGACTGGTACCGACAATATGAGTGGCCGGCACCGGGGCGCATCCGCACGCTGCCTGCGCAGGGCACCGGGAAGCTCAAGAGCACCAAGCAATTGGTCGCCGGTGTCAGCGCCGTGCAGCACGTGCTGTGCACATTATTAGCCGCGTAACAGCCGGCACCCGCGACCTGCACTAACTCCGCCATTCCCCTGCGTCGATGCAATTGCCGCAGCTCGCGCACCAGTAGCTCTTCATGCCGGTGAACGGGTGGCGCCTCACAACGGGCAGCCCCAACGTCCGGCCGCAGAACCCACAGGGAATCCGCGTGATGTACCACATCACTGTAAGCAGAACGAGCGGCGCAGCGTAGCCCATTGCCCTATTCAACATGGTGTCGCATTGCCTCAGCAGAAATGTTACCCGTGCTAGGTCGTTGCCTCACCTGAGATGTTACCGGCGGGCCGGCGTGTGAGCATGGCGCCTTCATCACTGGGGAGGCGCTATGGCCAGCAAGATGACGCACAAGATGCGGGCGGAACTCGCCGACGTGATCCGGCGACGATACAGGTCGGCAGAGGGCTCGGAGAAACGCAGGATCCTGGGCGAGTTCATTGCCACCACCGGATATCACGAGAAGTCAGCCATCCGGGTGCTCAACGGTTCAGCTGCACCCAAACGCCGCCAGACACGCCATCGCCCATCGCTCTATGACGAGGCGGCGCGCGCCGCCCTTATCGTACTGTGGGAGGCATCGGACCGTGTTTGCGGGAAGCGGCTGAGTCCGTTGCTGCCAATACTTCTGCCCGCGCTGGAGCGCCACGGACATTTGAAATTGAAGCCGGATATCCGCTCGAAGGTGTTGGCGATGAGCGCGGCGACGATTGATCGGCTGCTGCGAGTGCCGCGCAACGCGATACGTCCCCGAAAGCCCCGTCGGCCCGCGCCAGAGCCACGCCGACGAGTTCCGCTGCGCACGTTTGCCGACTGGAATACGCCGCAGCCGGGTTGCATGGAGATGGACTTGGTTGCCCACTGCGGGGATGTCAACCGCGGCAGCTATATCAATAGTTTGGTGTTGACTGACATTGCCAGCGGTTGGACCGAAGCGGCACCAATCATCGTGCGCGAGGGCAATCTGGTCGTCGAGACCCTCGATCGCGTCCGCCTGGGCCTGCCTTTCGCTCTTCGCGCGCTGGACGTGGACAACGGCACCGAGTTCGTCAACGACACCTTGATCCAGTATTGCCTGAACCATGGCATCGAGCTGACGCGGTCGCGGCCCTATCGGAAGAACGATCAGGCGTGGATCGAACAAAAGAACGGTGCAGTCGTGCGCAAGCTCTTAGGCTATCGCCGGTTTGCCGGGATCGCTGCCGCCAAGGCGATCACCCGTCTATACGGTGCATCGCGACTGTTCGTAAACTTCTTTCAGCCCTCCTTCAAGCTGGCATCGAAACATCGTGAAGGGGCTCATGTCTCGAAGCGCTACCACCCGCCACAGACGCCGTGCGAGAGGCTGTTACAAGCTGAATTGCCTGAGAACGCCAAGATCCAACTGCGCACGGTCGCCGCAGCGCTCGACCCTCTGAAACTCCTGGAAGAGATCCGGGCGATGCAGGCTCATTTGATCGCGCTTGCCGAAGGGGAAACCCCTCCCGGACAGACGGCCGATCCGCCTGATCTAACCGCCTTCGTTGCCAGCCTCTCGAGCGCTTGGCGAGCCGGCGAGGTCCGGCCGACTTTCTCGGTCGAAGCAAAACCGCGATACCTAAGAAGCCTGCAGGCAGTCGCCCAACCGGCCCACGCTCAGATCGAAGTACGCAAACCCGCCGCTGCACCAGCTGTCGCTGTTACCCGGGCCCCCGCAAGACCCCAAGTTGTATACGCCGCGTCGGGTACCGCCAACTACCGCGCCATGCGCAAGGTATGGCCTCTTGCCTGTCGCCGCCTCGAGGAGTTCCCAAACATCAACTCCACGCAGTTGTTCGAGGAGCTGTGCCTGCAGTTCCCGGGGAAATTTACTGCTCGACAGTACAGCTCGCTGAACCGAAGGATAAAGCGTTGGCGCCACAACGCCCGCTCCCGTGGCGTCGTGATCGAGCATCTAAAACATCGCCGACTGACTGACAAGCCTCGCGGCAAGCGCGCCCACATGTTCACTGAGCACTGGGCGGAAATGGTCGCGTGCCTGGAGGCGCAGCCGGATCAAACGGCACTGGAACTCCTCGTAGAGTTCCGGGCACGCTATCCCGACCGGTACCATCTACGAAACCTCAGCGCACTACACAGAAGAGTCAGGGTCTGGCGCCGCGAGGCCGCACAACGTCTGATCTACGACATCAATGGCGATATCGCAAATGTCACCGCCGCAGTCGATCGGCAATGGTGAGTTGCATCAATGCGGACTTCTGCCGCCTCTGGCGGCAGACTGCACTGCGTTCTCGCACAAAGTCCAAGCTTGGAAAATAATCCGAGAGGGCCCCGGTAACATCCGAGCTGAGGCATCCGGTAACAAAATTACGTGAGGCAATACGACACATGGGGTCATTCGTCCAGCGCGATAGCGCCAGACCGCCCAGCACGAACACCATCCACACGATGAACGCGATCCGGCCACGGCACTGCAGGGCTTCACGGGTTTTCATGCGCGCGGATTCTATACCGCCGGCCCCGGCAGTCCAGTGTCCATTTCACCCACACTCGAAGGGCAGCGAATTCCGGCTCACCCGATATCACCAAGTTGCGCCGTGAAAGAGCGGGGAGGGGTTTCCGAGAGACGGTCCTGAAATCGTCATCGAACACCGAACTTCCAACCGTCGCATTGGGGTCGCGTAACAGACACGCCGATCCTGCCGCGTGACTTTTGCGTGAGTCTCCCATGCTCTTTCGTGCTCACCTGGGGCTAGATGTAACCGCTATCGTGGCCAACCTCGGAAAGGTTCGAAATCAGGAAACCTACAGTCGTCACGATGTCGGCTCCGATCCTTGTCCGCCGCCACTACAAGGCGGAACATGCAGACTTCCGGTTTCGGACAAACTCAGGAGGTGTGGGGCGCAACATGCTTGAGCTGTCGCAGCAGCTCAGTCCACTTCTTGTTAGCAGCCTTCTGTATGAGAGCCGCGAGCCGCTTTGGGTCTGTTGGAAGCTCTGCCCCCGCGGCCATCAAAGCCAACGCAGCGTTCTGTTCATTTACGATCTCCAATGGTGTATCTCCTTGAGAATCCGTCGCGTTGACGTCAGCGCCAGCATGAGTCAGCAGCCTTATTGACGCTGCTTGGTCCTGGTAAAACAACGCCGTCCGACCGTATTTGTCCCGAGCACCCACATCGGTGCCTGCCTTGAGAAGTACCTTCTTTGGCTCGTCAAAGTACCGATCGAACAGGGGAGTTTTGCCCTCCGCGTTGCGGGCATTGGGATCGGCACCTGCCTTGATGAGAGCACGCGTTACGTCCGCACTGTTGGCTGCGAAAAGAGGGGTATTGCCTTCGGCATCTCGCGCATTCGGATTCGCGCCGGCGCCGGCGAGTAGTTGCACCACGCGCGCGGAGTCGAATCTTTTGGCCCGCACGGGATCGTCGTCTCGTGCAAAGGACGCAGCGGCCCGAGTCAGTAGGGGTACCCCGCTCTCGTTCACGAAGTTGAGCTGACCGGCGTTTTGTAGTGCCAGGGTAACCAAATCCGGAAATCCACTCTCAACACTGGCTTCGAGGAATGCCCTAACATCCTCCTTGCGTTTCAATGCACCCCGCGAAGCCATAAGCCGCACCAAGGCAGCGTCGCCGCATCCCGCGGCCGCTACGATGGGCAGGCCGCCGCCGTACCGCTCCTGACTAGCCACGTTGACAGGAGTGCCTGCCAGGATGAACTGACGAGCCAACTGAGCATTGCAGTTTTTCAGGAGCACGTTCAGGGCTGTGCCTGCTTCGTCGGAACCAAAGTTCCACCCCGCCGCGTGAAGATTGGACATCGTGTTGTTGTCGCCGTTGACCCAGCTCAACACTCCGGAAACCTGATCAATTGCATCTTCAAGTTTGGTGACGACCGGAGGCATGTGTGGATCTTCGCCACCGAAGGAGGTCGATGCGATCGCTCCAGCAAATCCGCTGCCACCGTAATCCAGGACAAATTTCCCCTGGGTGCCAATGGTTAGGCTCGTAACGTACGTGGGTAGGTCGGTCACCGGGAGCTCGTAAGATCCCTTTAGTTTGAAGTACTCAGCGCGCCGAAATTGATTCAGTAGGGCGGAAACTGCTTGCGCGTCAACGTGCCAATGAAGTTCGCCCTTCACCAGCACGTTGTGATCGCCTCGATAGGTAACCGCGCCGGAACCCAGTACTTCCACTCGATACTGCGGACACGTCCCGAAGCAACCAGTGCGCAACAGCGCAATAGTCGTTGACTCTGGAGGCGGAGTTTTCGGAAATGGCCGGTCCCCTTGACCGATGTAGTCCGCCGTCTGTGATCGGATGGTATACGCCAGACGAGCGGGAATGGCCTGGCCATTTCGCTGAAATGGCTTGAATCGGGCGGTTCGCGCCGCGAGAGTCGCCTGATCTCGGAGTTCATCAGACCCAGACCTGAGTGTTGCCGCCACGACCGATCCCTGCGTATCAATCGTCAGATCAAAGTCCCAGTGATATTCCGTTTCCGTCTTGGATATGTCCGTCCAAGGTGTGAGAACGATCGGTTCCGGCAATATCCGATGTTGGTAGATTTCGCTTTCGTCCGCGATTACGGCAGGGGCGGTATCGGCGACCGCTGCGGCGTGGAGCGGGCCAACGAGCAACGAGGCTAATAGAAACATCAGGCTTCTTTGGCGTGTGTTGGCATCTCGCAAGCAGTTTTCGCCGAGGTCCTTGATTCGGTTTATCACACGTGGAGTCTACAGTGTCTGGTGAGCTCTCGCTGCCGGCTTCATCTTCCCTCGCCACGTTTGCATGCCTGCGCCCCGGGAGGCAGTCGTCGCAAAAAAATTCCGGGCTCGTAAAGAAAACGAATCCGCGATCGGTATGCCAAAACAACATGGCAACCTGGCGCGCCACCAGGCTAGACTAAGTTGAATCGTACATGGCGCTGTCCAGTACAAGCCCCTCCTGAGCCCCCGCCCAAGGATCAATCAGTAGGTCGCTGGGAAGCGCTGGCTCGTATCCCTAAACAGGCTGACCATGGTCTGCGCTTAGTATTTCACGACCTCACACACAAGCGAGGAAACCGCTGTCCGAGCTGGTCCGGCGGGTCGACGCTGCCGAGGCGCGAGAGCCTCGGGTGGTCCAGTATCGATTTCGACCACGCGCGAAAGAGCGCTGGCAGCCACAGGGACCGCACGCGGCGGTGTAGGCGGTTGCGTAGCCCTAGCCTGGGTTGAAAGTGGACAGGGCTGGAAGTGGGTCGCCGAGTCGCCAGAGGACGATATTCGGCAAGTCGTTGTGGATCCGTCAGGGCAGAATAACCTAGAGATTGATTGACACAATAACCTAGTTGTGGTGATACTTAAAAACCTAGAAATGGCTAGGCGCTATTACCTGGAAGTTACCCGGTCGTGTCTACCCCCTCCGAGAAGCTGGCCGATTCACTGGCGGCGCTCAAAGCGCTGCAGGATCGTGGCATCACGGCCATTCGTTCTGAAGAATTGAGCCGAACTCATCGGGAGCGACTGCTCAGAAACGGCTTCATCCGCGAGGTCATGAAAGGGTGGTACATCTCATCGGCTCCCGATGAATCTCCCGGCGAAAGCACTGCCTGGTACGCATCCTTTTGGCCGTTCGCTTCGAACTACCTCAACGATCGTTTTGCCACGGACTGGTGTCTCAGCGCGGAGCAGTCCGTATGCATCCACATCGGCGACTGGACCGTGCCGAAGCAGCTGCTGGTTCGGTCACCGCGGGGCGGGAATAAACCAATTTCGTTGCTCCATGGCACGTCGATCTTCGATGTTAGATTGGAACTGCCCAACGCGGATGATATTGAAGTCAAGGCTGGCATTCGGATCATGCGTCTGCCAGCCGCCCTCATCGCCTGCGCGCCGGGTCAATTTGCGAGCCGGCCAATCGAAATGCGGGCAGCTCTTGCAATGATTGCAGACGCATCAGATGTTCTGAATCGATTACTCGCCGGCGGCCACAGCACTGTCGCTGGGCGCCTGGCCGGCGCCTTTCGCAACATCGGTCGCGATCAGATTGCCGATAACATTGTTGAAACCATGCGGGCCGCAGGATTCACCGTCAACGAGAGTGATCCTTTCGAAGATAGACCTGGAATTATCTTCGCGGCGAGAGAGACTTCACCCTACGTCAACCGGCTGCGAATGATGTGGGAGGGAATGCGAGGTCCGATACTGAGAATCTTTCCCGCTGCTCCAGGCATTGCCGTCGATGTGGAGTCATATCTCGAGCGGGTTGACAAGATCTATGTCACCGATGCGTATCATTCTTTGTCAATCGAGGGCTATCGGGTCGGCGCGGAACTCATTGAGCGCGTGCGCTCGGGAAACTGGAACCCCGACGCTATCAAGGCCGACCAGGATCAGCGCAACGCGCTTGCTGCTCGCGGCTACTGGCAAACCTTCAAAGCGGTCAAGCGAAGCATCGAAAAAGTATTGGCTGGCCAGAATTCCGGGACCGTCGCGGACAAAGATCACGGCACCTGGTATCGCGAGCTCTTTGGACCGAGTGTAGTTGCCGGCATTCTCAAACCTGCGGATTTGGCAGGATATCGAAACGGACCTGTCTATATTCGCCGCTCATTGCACGCACCTCCAAACCACGAGGCCGTACGTGAACTCATGCCGACTTATTTTGAACTGCTGTCACAAGAGAAGGAAGCGGCCGTTCGCGTCGTTCTCGGGCATTTCATATTCGTTTATATCCACCCGTACCTCGACGGTAATGGGCGTATCGGCCGTTTCCTCATGAATCTGATGTGTGCCGCTGGCGGCTATCCCTGGACGGTCGTGCCACTGGGAAAACGTGACAACTACATGATCGCTCTTGAGCAGGCGAGCGGACACGGAAACATCGAGCCGTTTGCAAAATTTCTCGCGAGCCTGATCGGGACAGCTGCACCAGCCCCCGGTAGCTGAATGCCTCTCTGACTGCCCGACTGGAAAGTCCCGCAAATGGCACATGGGGACTTTCGCGGGAGTTATGCGGGACCCTCCTATGATTTTCCGTGCTCTCTTGGGCTCGACGGATGCAACGGCCGTCCCACCCAAGTTAATAAACAGCCTGAAATCAGGCAATTACGATTGCCGCGCGATCGGCGCCGACTCTAGTCCGCCCTTACAAGGCGAATGTCGGCGATTCGATCCCGTCAGCGCGCACCAAATCCAATCAGCTACGCGGGATGTTTGCGAGACTTCCTCCTTGCTGACCCCTGCTGACCGCAGTCGACGCCCAAAGTAGACTGTGTCACGAGGGCAATGGCTTTCGCCCGCTAGGGGGGGGCGGAAATATGACCACAGCCGAAGAGGCTATCGGGCACGTTGCTATCGTCGCTTATGATCCAACATGGCCCGCTCTTTTCGCTGCGGAGCAGGAACTGCTCAACACGAGCGTTATTCCGCGATTTATCGCGCTGGAGCATATCGGTAGTACCGCTGTTCCAGGTCAGAGGGCCAAGCCGATCATTGATATCATGGCCGCGATTGACAGCCTCAATCAGTCTGACACCGTAGTCGAGAAACTTCAGGGCCTGCGTTATCGCCTGATAAAGACCGGTATGCCAGGAAGGCTATTCTTGAGAAAACCTGCGTCGAGTGTTCGCCCTGGTTTTCATTTGCATATTGTAGAGCGGGAAACCTGGGATGATCGTAATGAAAGGCTCATGCGAGATTACCTCATACAACACTCTGAGACGGTCTTGGCGTACGGTAAGCTTAAAGACAAGCTTGCGGCAGAATTCACTGGGGACTCACTCGCGTATACGCGAGCAAAGACCGCTTTCATTCAGGAGCTCATTGACCGTGCTCGCGATCAGCGTGGGCTGGCGAGGGTAAACGTCTGGGAGGAGTGATCTCGTCGACCTTCATTTGGTGATACTAAATCCCTGCGTCGCCGTGGCAACTGTTTTGTCAGTGGCGGTGAGTTTTAGTTCCCGGTAAGCCGGACAATGTTGGCGACGTCGCTGATGTACCGCCGCGGGGCGTCGTGATCACACCGCTCGCGTCGGCTCGATCAACACAAAAAACAACTCCGCATCCTCGAGTGCCGTAGTCGCATGCGGATCGCCCGGCGATCCGACGATGCAGTCGCCGGGTCCCGCCTCGAACCGCACCGCCGCGGTCTCAATCAACACTCTGCCGGTGAGCACAAATGCAACTTCGTGCCGGGAGTTGATATGCAGCCCGCTGGCCGGACTGCGGACGCCGCGGCCGAATCGCACTACGCCGCACTCGATCCGCCTGGTTGGATTCGCGTCGATGGACGCCAGAATTTCAAGCGCGTAGGGCCCCGCGAGTGGGGTTGACTTGCGTAGATATGTGCTCACCGCGAAGCACGCCCACTGCGCGTCGAAGGTGCACGACAGTGGCGGGGGTGGACGACAGCGGTGCAATCGGGATGGGGCACGGACTCACCTTGGCGGAAATTGTAAAGAAGTTCGCACGCGCACCTGGGGGCATGCGCTGGCTTTTCTTGACGTCTTCAAAGATTTCATGGTATCAACAATTTCAGTATCTGAACAAATTCACTAAAAAGGGGTCTGCATCATGATTCGACTCTCCTCGGCGCGGTCTTCCGGCGCGCGGTCCGATGTGGCCGCCGCCGTAGCTGCCGCGATCGCCTTGGCTTCCGCTGCTGCCAGCGCAGCAGAGCTGGACACGGATGCCGGCGCTTTGCAGGAAGTCGTGGTGACGGCCCGGATGCGTGAGGAAAAGGTCATCGAGGTGCCGATAAGCACGACTGTGCTGTCGTCAGCCGAGATCGCAGATGCGCGTATGAACAACGTCGCGGACTTCGTGGCGCGTTCGCCAAACGTGAGCATCGTCGAAGCGCAGAACGCCGGAACTTCGTTCATGACCATTCGCGGCATCAGCCAGGTGCGCAACGGTGAGCCTCCCGTCGCAACCGTCGTCGACGGAGTCGAAATCGTCAACGCCGCGCAATTCACGCAGGAATTGGTCGACATCCAGCAAATCGAAGTGCTGCGGGGTCCCCAGGGCGCGATCTACGGCCGCAATGCTTCGGGCGGCGCTATTGTGATCACCAGCAAGCAGCCGACCAATGAGCTCTCGGGGAAACTGACAGTGGGCGGCGGTAATGGCGACGCTCGATCGGCGGACGGCAGCCTGAGCGGTCCAATCATCGACGACAAGCTGCTGTTCAGGGTGAGCGCCCGTTATGTCGACCGGTCGGGATACATTGAAAATATCACCGTCGGTCAGCCGGTCGATCCCTACCGTGATCAGTCATACCGCACGCTTCTGAAGTGGCTCATCGATGATGGCACCACGCTCGATCTGCGCGTCAATGTGGACCGCGTGCGCGATGGCGCCAACAACTATGTATACCAGCCGGCGATCTTCGGACCCGACGGCAAGTCACTGGCGCCCGGGTCATTTCCGTTTGATTTCTCCGCTGCCGGGTTGGATGCGAACCGCACCGACATTCCCTATACGCAGAGATTTCTCGGCTACAACAGCCGCGACATCGAGGAGGTGTCGGCGAAGTTCGATCACAAGTTCGATTTCGGCACTCTGACCTACATCCCCTCGTTCAACAAGATCGAGGAGTTCCTCAGTACCAAGCAGTTCCCGTATACCGCGGGTCTCTCCCGGGTCACGCTCATCGGTCCGGTGGATGGCACCTCGACCCAGTACACGCTGGTGAATGCCTGGAGCCAGGAGCTGCGGCTCGCATCGCCCTCCAATCAGAAACTTCAGTGGCTGGTAGGCGGGTACTACCTCCATACCAATCGCTTCATTTCGACCTCCACCGGGCAGGACCTGGGGTATTCCCTGATTCCTCTCGAGAAGTCGCCGGCCTTCGCCAGTGCGACCAACCCGACACTGACCTGGGACGCGGATGACAACACCAACAAGGCGTTCGCCCTATTCGGAAATTCGAGCTACGACATCACCGACAAGCTGGAGGCGGCTGTCGCTCTGCGGTATGACCAGGACAAACGGCAGCAGCGTGTGTCCACCGAGCAGACTGGTGGCGAGCCCGGCGCCCTCAACGAGGTGACTTTCTCGAAGACTCAGCCCAAGGCCAGTCTGCGATACAACGTCGATGATTCGCTGTCCGTGTACGGCTCCTGGGGTATCGGATTCCGCAGCGGCCAGTTCAACCAGAACGGCACTGGCGCGGCTGCGGCGCAGATCGGCCTGCCGGGTGTGAGTGATGTACTCGGGGCCGAGGAAACGCGAACCGCCGAGATCGGTATGAAGGGTGAATGGCTGGATCGTCGCCTGCACGTCGACGCTTCCGTCTTTCAGACGCATCAGACGAATGCACCCTACTTTGTGTTCGTTGGCGCGATCACCGCGCAGATCCTGGTAGCCATCGACAAAGTCGATCTGTACGGAGGTGAAATCTCCGTCACCGGAAACCTGGCACCGGGCCTGGATGCCTACATTGGCTACGGGTATACGCACAGTGAGATCAAGCGGTACTCGCTATCACCGACGGATGTCGGCAATCGCGCTCCTTACGTGCCGGACCGGACGGTTGACGCCGGGGTGCAGTACAAAGTCGCCGTCAGCTCCGCTTTGCGGATGGTTGCGCGCGCCGACTACCAGCGACTGGGTGACCAGTACTGGGATCCGGAGAATTCCACGGATCGTAAGCCGGTAAACCTGCTCAGCGCGCGGCTGGGGCTCGAGACCCTGGATGGCCACTGGTCGGTGATGGGGACCGTCAACAATGCGACCAACAGGCGCTACAACGCCGAATGGGTGGGCGGTGGCTTTGCGCAGCTCGCCCCGCCGCGCAGCTGGGTCGTCGAAGCCAGTTATCGCTTCTGACGGTGTTGAGGGATGATGGGGCCCGCCAAGGGGCGCCCGGCAAGGGGGGCCCGCCAAGGGGCGCCCGGCAAAGGGTGATCTTCAAGTCGGAAGAGGGGTTTGGATGTGGGAAGGCTCAAATCGAAGGCACTGACTCAGGGCGTCGGAATCGCGGCCCTGTTGCGCGATCGGCGCCGGAAGCTCGGAATGACTCTGCAGGTGGTGGCCAAGCGATCCGGCTTGTCACCCTCATTCCTGTCACAGGCGGAGCGTGGCAAGGCCATCCCGTCGATTGTCTCGCTCCAGCACCTGACGAAGGCGCTGGATGTCGACATGTCGTACTTTTTCGAGGCGCCCAAAGGGACCCAGATTCTGCGTCGCGGCGATGCTCCGGAGTACATCAACGTCGGCTTGCCGGTGACCTACATCCGGCTGAGCTCCGGCCTGCCCGATGAGCGTATGGATGCATTGATTCTGGTGATCCCGCCGAAGCTGGTTTTTCCGCGCGATCGCCGCGAGGGCGAGGCGCTTTACTACGTGCTCGATGGGCGGCTCCACCTGGAGCTCGGTGACGAGCCCTACGATCTCGGGCCGGGCGACAGTGTGCACTTCAACACGCACATGTCGTATCAGATGAAGGCTCTGGGTAGTAAACCCGCGCGCGTGCTGTGGGTCGGTACACCCCCGCTGTTCGATGGCGCCCACCGTCGAAAGCCAGGGCGCAGGATTACGAAATGAAGGTGACGCCGATCGTAGCCGACCCCGCCGCCGTCTTCCTGGACATGCAGGTGTCCGGGGGCACGCAGGTCCGCATGGGATGCATCCGCTTTCAGGCGGGGGACCGGATCCCGGCCAGCGGCAGCTCCCTGCACGAGCAGGGGGAGTACTCCTATGTCGTAACCGGCTCTCTCAAAGTGAATTCCGGCGGGGTGACCCAGGTGGCGCGCGCCGGCGATCTCATCAGTATTCCGCCCGGCGAAAGCCATTTTACCCAGGTAGAGAGCGACTCCTCGGTCATCTACCTGTTGGTTGGTTGAAGCACTTCAGGCCGAAAGGACAGTTATGCGAGTAGCCACCGATGTCGGCGGGACCTTTACGGATCTCGTCTACTACACGAACGACCAGGCGACCGGGCGCGCCGAGCTGCGCTCGGCCAAGGTCGACACGACTCCGCCGAGCTTCGAGCGCGGTGTCATGGCGGCCATCGCCAAAGCGGGCATCGCGCCGGCCGACTTCGCCTTCTTCTCGCACGGCACTACCATAGTCATCAACGCCCTGCTGTCCCGCAAGGGTGCGAAGACGGCGCTGATCACGACCCGGGGCTTTCGCGATGTGTTGGAGATCGCGCGTGGCAACCGGCCCGATCTGTTCAACTTCTACTTCCGCAAGCCGCCGCCGTTCGTGCCGCGCTCACTGCGCACCGAAATCACGGAACGTGTCGATCATCAGGGTCACATACTGAAGGAACCGGCCCTGGAAGAGCTGCCTGAGCTGGTGAAGCGACTTGCCGCCGAAGGCGTGGAGTCCGTCGCGGTCTGCTTCCTGCACGCTTATCTGAATCCGGCCAATGAGCAGGCGGTCGTAGCCCGGTTGCAGCAGTTGTGGCCGACCGTTTCGGTCATTCCTTCGCACGAAGTTACACGCGAGTGGCGTGAGTACGAGCGCACGAGCACAACAGTCCTGACGGCCTACGTGCATCCGGTGGCGAAGCGGTACCTGGAGAAGCTCCGGGGCGAGCTCGAGCAAAGCGGTTTCCGTGGCGCGCCCTACATCATGCAGTCGAATGGTGGAATCGAGACGCTCGAAGCGGTCACGCGCAACCCCATCACCATGATCGAGTCCGGACCGGCGAGCGGCGTGCTCGGCGCAATCGCGTTAGGCCGTGTCACCGGCGATCACAACGTCATCGCGCTCGATATAGGCGGCACAACCGCCAAGTGCTCCCTCATCGACCGGGGCAGTGCGAAAGTGACCACCGACTACAAGATCGAGTGGACCCGCACCAACCCTGGCTACCCGATCAAGACACCCGTCATTGACATTGTTGAGATTGGCAACGGTGGTGGAAGTATCGCGTGGTTGGATGATGGTCAGAGACTGCGCGTGGGCCCACAGAGCGCCGGTGCCGATCCAGGTCCCGCCGCGTATGGCCGCGGTGGCACGCAACCCACCACCACCGATGCCCAGTTGGTCGCGGGCCGCATTGATCCACGGAATCTGCTCGGCGGCGAAATCCGAGCGGATATGGAGAATGTGCGGCGGGCATTCGAACCGCTGGTGAAGCAGCTCGGCGGATCGATGGCCGAGGTCGCTCGCGGCGTGATCCGGATCGCGGACGCAAACATGGTCAACGCCCTCAAGTTGGTGTCAATCAACCGTGGTTATGACCCGCGAGAATACTCACTGCTTGCGTATGGCGGCGGCGGGGCAATGCACGCCGTAGCGCTCGCGGCGGAGCTGCAAGTGCCACAGGTGATCATCCCCGTCAATTCCGCGGTCTTTTCGGCTTGGGGTATGTTGCTGACCGATCTTCGACGCGACTACTTGCGCACACGCGTTACACCTCTGACGACATCCTCGCCCGGTGCGATCGCAGAAGTCTATGACGACATGGCAAGTCACGCGCTCGCGCAGTTCAAGGCTGATGGAATTGATATGGGTCGTGTGCACCTGGAGCGTTACGCTGATATGCGTTACATGGGCCAGGAGCATACGGTGAAGGTCCGTTTTCCCGATGGACAGTTCACAAAGGAGAGTCTCGCTGAAGCCCGGGCGCGTTTTGATGAAGCGCACGAGCGCGGCTATACCTACAAGCTGACGCATGACGTGCAGATCGTGAATTTCCACGTAGTTGGGTATGCCCTGGTCGACAAACCCGAGCTGCCGAAGATTCCCGCATCGCTGAAGTCACCCTCAGCCGCCATTCGCGGCCGGCGCCAGGTCGACTTCGAGACGCACGGCCTGGTTGACACGCCCATTTACGATCGCCTCGCGTTGGGATCGGGAGCCGAGCTCGCAGGTCCCGCGATTCTCGAAGAACCGGCGGCAACCACGGTGGTCCCGCCCGGGATGAAGGTCCATGTCGATGAATACGGCAATGTGCGTGTCAAGGTTTCCTGAGGAAGCACCATGAGTACCACCGACCCTTACACCATCGAGATCATCCGCAGCTCTCTCGAGGCAATCGGCGACGAAATGTTCTCCGCCCTGCAGCGGACCTCGATGAGTCCGATCATCTACGAGACGCTCGATTTCTCGGTTGGAGTCACCGATGCGAGCGGCGACCTGATTACCCAGGGGAACGGGACTACTGTGTTTTTGGCGATGATTGACTCACTGGTACGGGACATCCTGGCGAAGTTTGGCAGCAAGGGTGACATTCATCCCGGCGATGTGTTCATGAGCAATGACCCCTACGAGGGGGGTGGCACTCATTTGTCGGATTTCGGGTTGGTCTCGCCCGTGTTCCACCAGGATGAGCTGGTCGCGTTCGTGGTCAACAAGGCCCACTGGGTCGATGTGGGCGGCAAGAACCCCGGCAGCTTTTCCACCAATGCCACCGAAATCTTCCAGGAAGGCATACAGATCCCGAGCGTCAAGATCATCTCGCGTGGCGTGGTCAACGAGCCCATCCTGGAAATCATTGCCGCCAACATCCGCCTGCCGAAGGACTCCATGGGCGACTTCTGGGCGGGGGTGGCCGCCAACCGGGTAGGGGAGCGACGCATCGTCGAGCTGTTCGCAAAGTACGGGCGCGAGGCAGTGCTGGAAGCCAAGCAACAGTTGCTCGCGTATGGCGAGACAATGATCCAGAAGGATCTGGCCGCGCTGCCGAAGGGAGTCTTCACGGCGGAGGATTGGATCGACGATGACGGCATCACCCCGGCACCTCTGAAGGTGCAGGTGAAGGTGACCATCTCCGCGCACGAGTTCGTGGCTGACTTCACGGGCAGCGCGCCGCAGGCGCAAGGTCCGATCAACAACTCGCGTACCGGTCTCGTGTCGGCGGTGCGCATGATCTTCAAGGCATTGACCAATCCACACATACCGGCCAACGCGGGCTGTTTCCGGATGGTCAAGGTGATTTGCCCCGATGGTACGGTGTTTACCGCGAAGCGGCCGGCGCCGGTTTCCACGTACTGGGAAACTCAGATGTACGCGGTCGACCTGATCTGGAAGGCCCTCGCTCCTCATGTACCGCAGCGGCTCACCGCCGGTCACCAATTGTCGGTCTGTGCGGTGATCCTCGCGGGTACGCATGCGGATACGAAGGAATTCGCGCTCCTCGTTTGCCCGCTCGTGGGCGGCTGGGGTGCCGGCATCAGCAAGGACGGTGAGTCGGGACAGTTCAGCGCGGCGGACGGCGAGACATACAACATACCGGTTGAGATCACGGAGGCCCGCTACGGAGTGCTCGTCGAGCAGTATGCGTTCCACAACGAAAGCGGCGGTGCGGGTGAATACCGCGGCGGCCGTGGAGTTGTAATGGACTATCGGGTACGTACCGATGACTTCGTGCTGACCGGCAGTTTCGGGCGCTGCAAATTTCCGCCGTGGTCCATGAACGGCGGCCAGAATGGGTCGCCCAATAAGCTGCAGGTGCTGAGGACCGACGGCACGATCGAGACGTACGGCAAGATCGCCGGCCTGCCCTTAAAGAAGGGTGATGTGGTGCGCATGATCACCGCCCATGGTGGCGGCGTAGGCGATCCGAAAAAGCGGCCAATGGAGCGCATCCGCGAGGATCTGCGCAACGGCTTCATCACGCCGGAGCAGGTGCGGGACGACTATGGCTTGAGCGTCTGACGCCTTGGAGGGCATCGGGTGACTATTCGCGCGGCGACAGATGTCGGTGGAACATTCACCGACCTCGTATTCTACAGTGTTGATGAGCAGACGGGCGCGTGCGGAGCGATGCATTCGGCCAAGGTCGATACAACGCCGCCCAACTTCGAGGAGGGTGTCATGCGCTCCCTCCTCAAGGGTGGCGCAGCGCCCGCCGATCTGGGGTTCTTTGCCCACGGGGCGACAGTCGTCATCAATGCGATCACCGAGCGCAAGGGTGCGAGGGTCGGCTTGATCACTACGCAGGGATTTCGCGACGTGCTGGAAATCGCGCGGGGCAATCGCCCGGACCTGTTCAATTTCAACTTTCGCAAGCCGGCGCCCCTGGTGGAGCGGCAGTTGCGACTGGAGTTGCGGGAGCGATGCAACTACAAGGGTGAGATCGAGGTCCCCGTCGACCTCGGAGCGCTGCCGGGCATTCTGGACACCTTTCGATCCGAGGGGGTTCAGTCTGTCGCGATCTGCTTTCTGCATGCGTATCTGAACCCTGACAATGAGGCTCGCACGGCCGCGGAGGTGCGCCGGTTATGGCCGGGCGTTTCGACTGTCGCTTCGCATGAGCTGAGTCGGGAGTGGCGTGAGTATGAGCGGGTGAGCACAACAGTGCTGTCTGCATATGTGCACCCGGTTGCCAAGCGCTATATCGAGGCTCTCGAGGCGAGGCTCTCGGACGGGGGCATGCGTCGTCCCCCCTACATGATGTTGTCGAATGGCGGCATAGCAACGGTCGCGACCGCCAAGGCCAATCCGGTCGCCATGGTGGAGTCCGGGCCGGCGAGCGGCATCTTCGCCGCCGCACACCTGGGCAAGCTCATTGGCAGCACCAACCTCATTGTGTTGGACATCGGGGGAACGACCGCAAAGTGCGCACTGATCGAGCGGGGTGAAGTCCGGATCACGACCGACTATTTTGTCGAACGGACGCGACGCACACCCGGCTATCCGATACAAACTCCTGTGTCGGAGATCGTCGAGATCGGCAACGGCGGCGGCAGCATCGCTTGGGTCGATGCCGGCGGGAAGCTGCACGTCGGACCCCAGAGTGCAGGGGCGATGCCCGGTCCGGTGGCCTATGGTCGAGGCGGTACGGAACCTACAACGACCGATGCCAACCTGCTGCTGGGTCGCATCGATCCCAAGAGTTTTGCCGGCGGGGAGATCGAGCCGGCGTGGGATGCGCTAACGCGGGCTTTCGAGACGCTCGGTCGCAAGCTTGGAGTGGGTCCCGTTGAAGCCGCGCGGGGTGTCGTCCGCATCGCCAATGCCAACATGACGAATGCACTGCGCCTGGTCTCGACCAACAAGGGTTACGATCCGCGGGACTTCGCATTGATGGCCTTCGGCGGCGGCGGTCCCATGCATGCGGTTTCGCTGGCCGCAGAGCTCAAGGTACCGCGAGTCATTGTGCCTGTGAATTCGGCCGTGTTTTCAGCTTGGGGAATGTTGCTGACGGACCTGCGGCGCGACTACCTTCGCACTTTGCTATTGCCGCTCACAGCAGCCAACGCCACGACAATGCACGAACAATTCGCGCAGATGCAACGCGAGGCATTGCAAAACTTCACGGCTGATGGCCTGGTGGTAACGAGCGATCGCGTGCAATGGGATTACCTGGTCGACATGCGTTACCAGGGGCAGGAGCACACGGTCAAGGTGGCCGTACCGCTGGGCCCGGCGCCAGCGTTGGGCCAAGCCGCGGTCCCAGCGGTGGACATCGCCGCCGCGACCGACCTGTTTCACGCGGCACACGAAAAGCGCTACACCTACCGCCTTGCGAACGCGATCCAGATAGTCAATTTCCATCTGGTGGCGCGCGTTGTGGTTCCAAAGCCTGAGATCCCTAAAAAAGTGGCGCGCGGCCTGGGGCTGGCGGCCGCGGTGATGGGCTCGCGGCGAGTTGATTTCGACGCTCAGGGTTCGCACGACGCCACTGTCTACGATGGAATCGCCTTGGACCCCGGCAGCTCGTTCGAGGGCCCCGCTGTCGTACAAGAGCCGTCGGTCACGTTGGTCGTGACGCCGGGGCAGAGGGTCACAGTAGACGACTACGGCAATTACCATGTCCAACTTCACCAACCGGCAGCGGACTGAAGATATGAGCCAGGATCTGTTTACCCAGGAGATTGTGAAGGATGCGCTCGTGGCCATCGGCTTCGAAATGTTCGATGCCATGATCCGTACCAGCATGAGTCCGATCATTTACGAGACGACCGACTTTGCGGTCGGTGTGACGGACGCATGGGGAAATCTGATTGCACAGGGAAATGGCGTGGCTGCGTTTCTCGCCACTTTGGATACGGCTGTGCAATCCGCTCTTGTGCACTATCCGGCCGCCGGCGATCTCTCGCCCGGTGATGTGTTACTCGCAAACATCCCTTATGAAGGCGGAGGCACACACCTGTCCGACGTCGTTGTGCTGGTGCCGGTATTCGCAGGTGAGCGGCTCATTGCCTGGACTGTCAACAAGGCCCACTGGACGGAGGTCGGGGGAGCTCAGCCCGGCTCCGCGTCGACCGAATCTACAGATATATTCCAGGAGGGGATCCAGCTTCCCTTCGTGAAGCTTTACTCACGAGGGCAAGTGAACGATGTCCTGGTTGCAATCCTGAAGGCCAACGTGCGCCTTCCTGATAGCACGATCGGTGACATGCACGCCGGTGTTGCTGCGGCGCGCGTCGGCGCCCGCCGGGTGCTGGAGCTCGTCGATCGGTATGGAGTTGAGAGTGTAGTCACCGCAATGGCTGACTTTCTCGACTACGGGGAGCGCATGACGCGCAACGAGTTGGCCCAACTGCCGCACGGTGTGTATGAAGCCGAGGATATAGTCGAGAGCGACGGGCGCGGTAATGGCCCCTTCAAGATCAAAGTGAAGGTTACCCTGTCACCCGAGAAGGTGATTGCGGATTTCACCGGCACTGACGGACCGGCCGCCGGTCCGATCAACTGCTCCATGACCGGCCTGGTCACCGGAGTGCGCTGTGTCTTCAAGGCCATCACGAATCCCGAGCTGCCGGCCAACGGCGGCTGTTTCCGTCTGCTGGAGGTGATCTGCCCGCCCGGCACATTGGTCTCAGCCAAAGCCCCCGCGCCGGTGTCGCTTTACTACGAGCCGCTCCTTGCGGCAATGGATGTCATGTGGGCGGCACTTGCGCCCGTGATGCCGGATCGCCTTCCGGCCGGGCACCAACGCAGTGTCAACGCGACATTTGTCGTGGGAATGCACCCTGACAACGGTGAGCTGTTTGTCCTCGGTGAGCCGCTCGTAGGAGGCTGGGGAGCGGCTGCAGACCGCGACGGTGATAACGGGCAGTTTTGCGCCGCGAATGGCGAGACCTACAACGTGCCAACGGAGCTCTTCGAATCGCGCTACGGGCTCCAGGTTGAGCAGTACGCTTTTCATGATGACGACGGTGGCGCTGGCGCTTTCCGCGGCGGTAAAGGTGTCGTACTCGATTACCGCGTTACGGCGAATGAAGTGTTTCTGACCTATGCCACGAGCCGCTCAAAGCGACCGCCTTGGGGAATGAACGGCGGTGAGGCCGGCTCTCTCAATGGAGCTGAGGTCATCCATCGTGACGGGACGAAGGAGTCCTACGACATGTGTACACGGGTTCGAGTCGCAAAAGGTGATTTGATCCGCTTGAAGACCGCAACCGGTGGCGGTTTCGGCAGTCCTGACAAGCGTCCGCGACAGTTGGTTGCGCGGGATATCCGGCAAGGTTACATCACGCGCGAGCAGGCAAGACGCGACTACGGCTACAAGGACTGACTCCGATGTTGATTCTCGAAAATACCCGCCTTCTGGATCTCGAGTCGGGTGAGGCCCGGCCCGGCAGCCATGTCCTGATTGAAGGAGACAGTATTGTCGAGGTGGCCGATCGGCCCCTCAAGTCCACGTCGGCACGCAGAATCGACCTCAACGGCCGCACCCTGCTGCCCGGACTCATTGACGCGCATTTTCACGCGGTGCTCACGGAATCCAATCCGGCGCATTCCCGGCAGATTCCGCTTACCCTGATGACCGGCCGTGCGGCGCAACTATTGCGGCGTGCCTTGGATCGCGGATTCACGACCGTGCGTGATATGGGAGGCGCGGATTGGGGATTGCGCACAGCCTTGGCGGAAAAGACGATCGTCGGTCCGCGCATCTATATCGCCGCACGAGGGCTTTCTCAGACAGGAGGGCATGGCGACCTTCGGGCGCGAGTGGATACCGACGAGCCCTGCGGTTGCTCGAGCGCGCTGCCGCTGCTTTCGACCGTCGCAGACGGCGTGCCGTCTGTGCAAGCCACGGCGCGCGAGCAATTACGCCAGGGTGCAGATCATCTCAAGGTGTTTGTTTCGGGTGGTGTCGTCTCCCCGAATGACCCTTTGCTCTCTGTGCAGTACACGCATGAGGAGCTTGCAGCAGTCGTTCTCGAGGCGAAATCATGGGGCACCTACGTAGCCGCTCACGCGTACTCTGCTGCGGCGATCACCCATGCAGTCTCGGCCGGTATCCGAACGATAGAACACGGAAATCTGCTTGACGAATCCGCGGCCGCACTGATGGCGGAACGCAACGCCTATCTGGTTCCTACACTCGTGACCTACGAGGCCTTGCGCAACAGGGGCGCGCCTCTCGGATTGAGTCCCTTCAGTATGGAGAAGTTGGCGACTGTCTTCGCCGCCGGTGTGCGCAGTATAGAGATTGCCAATCGCGCGGGCGTCCGTATTGGGTTCGGTACCGATCTGCTTGGCGACATGCATGCACATCAGTCGGACGAGCTCACTCTGCGCGCTCGTGCTCAATCGCCACTGGACGTACTGCGGTCCGCAACACTCGTCAATGCGCAGATTGTCGGTGCAAGTGGCCGGCTCGGGGTCATCAAGCCGGGTGCGGTTGCCGATCTCATTGCACTGCAGGGCGATCCTCTGGCCGACCTGACGTTGCTGCAGGAACAAGGGCGGCACCTGGACCTGATCGTCAAGGCAGGTGACATCCACAAGTTGACATTCTGACACTTGCAAAATCAAGCTGATGTCGTAATCGTGGGCGGGGGCATTATGGGCTCCTCGCTCGCCTACTGGTTGAGCTGCTGCGAGCCATCTGCCTCGGTGATCGTGGTCGAGCGCGACATGACGTACGCCAAGGCCTCCTCCGGCTTGTCCGCAGCGTCGATTCGTCAACAATTCACCACGCCGGTGAACATTCGAATTGCCCAGGCGAGCATCGAGATTTTGCGTCACGTGGGTGAGATTCTGGCGGTGGAGGGAGCAAAGCCGGACATCGGGTTGAGCGAGGGAGGCTATCTCTATCTGGCGCGCGAATCGGAGTTGGAGTCGCTGCGACGCGCTCACGCAATTCAGGTGGAGCAGGGCGCTGCAATTGCGTTGCTCGATCCCGCACAGCTCCGGGCTCGCTTTCCCTGGCTCGATACTACGGACATTGTTGCCGGTTCACTGGGTCTGAGCGGCGAAGGTTGGTTCGACGGCTACTCGCTGCTCACCGCCTTCGCGCGCAAGGCTCGCAGCCAGGGCGTGCAATTCATTCGCAACGAAGTGACGAGTCTGGAGGTTCGGGGGCCGCGGGTCGATGCGGTTTGTCTTGCGGACGGCTCTCGCATCCGGTGCGGACAGGTTGTCAACGCGGCAGGTCCCTGGGCGCGCTCGATTGCGAAGTTTGCCGGCGTCGAATTGCCGGTCTTTGCCAGACGGCGCACCGTGTATGTGCTTGCCTGTCGAACCCCGATGAAGCCGTTTCCCTTGCTCATCGATCCTTCCGGCTTCTGGCTCCGGCCCGAAGGCGCCGGTTTCATTGCGGGGTTCTCTCCCGACCAGGATCCTGATGATGCGCCGCTGGAGCCCGAGTATGAGATGTTTGAGTCCGTGGTGTGGCCGGCGTTGGCCGGGCGTATTCCGGCATTCGAAGCGGCGAAGCTCGAGCGCGCGTGGGCGGGTTACTACGAAATGAATGTGTTCGACCACAATGGCATTGTCGGCCGCCATCCGCGGATTCCCAATTTCATTTTCATGAACGGCTTTTCCGGCCATGGGATGCAACAGGGACCCGTGATCGGCCGTGGCGTGGCCGAGCTGATTGTCCAGGGCTGCTTCCGCAGTGTGGACCTGTCCGCTCTTTCATATGAGCGCATCGGGTTGGACCAACCGCTTTGGGAATTGAACGTGATCGGCTAGGGCCGAGCGGGAATCTCTCCCTTGCGGCGCATGTCATCGAGCAGCGCGCGTTGTTGATTGATGAGTGTTTGTTGAAGAGCCATCAATGCCTGGAATCTCGGGCTGCCGCGGATGAGGTCCCACATGTTGTCGAATTTGATGCTCCAGAAGTAGGGAAACAGGGCTCCGAAGTCGCCGTGAGCCGCGCTCTCGAATTCCAGCAACGCCGCGTCGCCGTCGCCGCTGACCAGTTGGGCCTTGCCGCGGTAGACCTGGGCCGAGAAGATCCATGATGGCGACGGAGCTTCGAGTATCTGCAATGCCCGCGTACCCAGTTGCCGAGCGGCCTCGATTTCGCCCTTGTCCCTGAGGATCTGCGCCATCGCCAGGCCCGGATCGAGCAGGTCGCCGTCGAACTCGTGACCTTCCTTCAAATGGTAGCGAGCTCGCAAGAGAGCTATGCAACGGTCGAAGTCACGCGTCTTGTGCGCGTAAACCTGGATGGCGAGGATGGGAACCAAGTCGTCGTCGATCTCGCTTATGCGTGCCGGGCGATCGAATTCGAGCTGCGCAGCCTTCCGCCAATCGCCATTGTAGTTGGCCAGCAACTCCCGGGCATAATAGAGATGATCGCCAGCAGCAGCCGCCAGGTTTCGCGCCGCTGCTGCGTCGTCAACCGCGTAGTACATCGCGACGGCGTTCTCCAGTATCCACCCGGCTTCTGGATCTACGCGCAAAGCGCGTTCGATCAGACGGATCGCTTCGGCGTACTGACCGTAGTGGATAGCTTTGATCTGAGCGATACGTACCAGCGCATTGGTGAATTCGGGATCGATGGCCAGCACGTTGTTCATCAGCGCTTCGGCTTCACGAACGCTGGCCGGTGTGTGGCCGCCCAGTTCAGCTTTGTAGATCGCCTTTATGTACGGCGCCCGCGGCGATAAGGGATCGATGCGGATTGCGCGCTCGATGATGCGTTCGGCTTCCTCGCGGCGATTCCAACTCATCAATGACTCAGCGAAGTAGGCGTAGCCGAGGCCGAAACTCGGGCTCAGATCGAGCCCCTTGCGAAAATCCGCTTCGGACTGACTCATGTCGTCGTCCTCCAGCGAGGCCCGCATGACGTAGGCCTCGCCCAGTCCACTGTCGAGGGCAATGGCCTTGTTGGTCAGCGCTTTGAGTTCGTTCCTCCCATCGCGGTCGATATCCTTGCTATCCGTTTTGATCCAGCGCTGCGCATCGGCGAGGCTGGAATAGGCGGCGGCGAAGTTCGGGTCGATGGCAATCGCGCGTTTGAAATGATCCGAGGCTGCCTGCATATCGGCCATCTTGAAGTGGCCCAGGGCTGCGCGGCCTTGCAGGTATTCAAGGTAGGCCGACAGGCTGACGTTGCGAGCCTGCTCGGGACGGAATTTGCTTGCGTCACCCATCCTGAGCGCGAGAGCCGCCGCGACACTGTCTGCGATTTCATCCTCGATATTGAAGATGTCCTTCAGGCTCTTGTCGAGGTGCAGCGCCTTGATCTGCCGTCCTGATGCGACATCGACCAGTTGCGTGGTCAGGCGCAGTGAGTCGCCTGAGCGCTGCACGCTGCCTTGGACCAGATAGTCCGCATTGAGCTTGCGACCGATCTCCCTCACGTTCAGATCCTTTCCCTGGACGGCGAAGGAGGAGGTGCGCGCTATTACCTGCAGGGAGGGCACCGCCGATAGGCGATTCAGTACCATTTCGGCCAGGCCCAACGCGATGTAGTCTTCCTCATGGGTGGGACTGAGATTCTCAAAGGGAAGGACCGCTACCGAGCGCGTGGCCGTGCCTTCGACGGTCACGCGGTCGTGAATCTGATGGTAGCCCTGTCGGAAAACGGTAGTCCCGGCCGCAACTAAAACGGCGAGCCCCAGGGCAAGCAGGGCAATCGTTACAGGCCGTCGCGTTCGTGGGCGGGCAGGGTTATTGCCGGGATGCGGCGGCTGAATACTGCTTGCATCGGCGGGTGGGCTCGCGAGAGGGACTGTCTCTTCCCGCACCACATCCGGAATCAGCCGATACCCCAGCCCTCGAATCCCCGCAACATATTTCGCATTCCGCGGATCGTCCCCAATCGCATCGCGCAGCAACTTGACTCGCTGACTGATGGTTTCGGGGCTGACGACCAGCCCGGTCCAGACCCGCTCCATGAACTCATCGATAGAGACGACGTTCGGCGCAGCACGGATGAGCACGAGCAGCAGGTCAAAGGAGAGTTTTGGGAGGGGGATGGCGACGTCGCCCCGGGTGACGATGCGCCGTGCTGCATCGATCCTGAGATCGTCGATTCTATAAATATCTGTCGAAGGGCTTTGCTCAGGCAATTCAACTGTACTCAATGTCCTCGCCCGGGAACATCTTAAGCCGGCTCAGTGAGATTCGGCAGCCGCGGCGGCCCGTTTTCGGTGTTGAAGGGCGCCCTGAAGCGATCTTTGGCAAACCTTCACGCACCATTTGGCCAACCTTCATGCTCGCCGAAGCCTGTCTGCCTAACGTTTGGGCCGTACCCGCTACATCCGGGCCCCCAACTGAAACTCAGGAGACAGCCATGAAGACCTCACAGACTTGGTACACCCGCATTCGCACCCGCACTTGCCTCGCCATGATCTCGGCCGGCATCACCGTTCTCGGTCTGGGCGCGGCGGGCAACGGTTCCCATGCTTATGCCGCCGAATCCCTGCATATGACCGTTTCGTACGCTGACCTCAACCTCCAAGCTGCCGCTGGCGCCGAGGCGCTCTACCGCCGCCTGCAAGCCGCGGCGCAGCATGTCTGCTACCCGCTGGATGATGGCCTGCGCGGTGGCCGCAATTTCAAGTTTCAGAAGTGCTTCAAAACTGCGCTGGACTCAGCGGTTGCCCAGGTCAACATGCCGATTCTGACGGCCATGCACTCTGGCAAGCGACCTGTCACTGGGGGCTGATCACCTCAGCCCGAGGAGCTGCGTATCGGCTGCCATCCGCCCGCGTTGAGCTGATCAGCGCAGGGCGGGTGACGATTCGCATTCACGCAAGTTTGCAAAATCCAGACGCGTTAGTCTCGTGATTTACAGGTTGCCCTGCGGCCGCCATGCGCATCCCAAAACTCTTCCTGACTTTACTCGTAACGGGAGTGTCCTGCGTTGTCGTTCATTGTTTCCGGCAAGGTAGTTGGCGGGATCGCGAGCAGCGGCGCCCCGCCCGAGATAGACGAGCTCATCGCCTCTGTTGGCGCGAAGGCTTTGCGTGAGTAGGCCTAAGCGCGCCACGCGCATCTAACGCCGCGCCTGCGGAACTCAGCACCCTCCCGGAGCAGCCGATGAGCGCGGGCAGACAGCGCCGAGGTTTGCACGAGCGACCCATCCTGAGAGACCACCGCGAGTGCGAACGAGGATGAAATCCTCGTGCTCCGCCGCAATCGTGACAGTCTCCGCTTCGCGCAATACAAACGCCGTGTCGCCCATCGGCACGGGAGATACGCGTGCCGGCGCCTGGTCGATGAGGACAACGGCCTCATGCATTCGCGGCCACTGCAACATCGCGTTGGATACGGTCAAAGCCACCAGTGCGATTCCGATCAGGATACCGCTGGCCCGTAACCATCGAAATTGCGCGGCCATTTTTCTCGCCAGCAGCCCCGCCCCGACAAGGGCAATTCCCAGGACGCCGAGCCAAGCCGCTGAGGTCGGACTTGTGGCTTGGACAATTCGCGCAAAACGGGTGCGCGGCTCAGTGGTCACATGTGCGGTGGCACGGACGTATTCCAGGTTTGAATTGATATCTGCATCACCGGGTGCCAGCAGTGCTGCGCGCTCATAATTGAGCACCGCTAATCCCGGCTTGCCGGCGCGCGCGTATGAGTTGGCAAGGTTGTAGAGGCCATCGGCAGAGTAGCGTGGCTGCTGAGGCGGCGGCGACTGCAGCGATGACGATGACTGCGGCGGTGGCGGCGACTGCGCGAGCGTCTGGCCGCCCCAAACTGCGAGGACCCCTGCGAGCAGCAGTACTACTTTCAGCGGTGCTACTTTGGCCGCGCGCATTTACTCCCTCCCGTCTGCGAGGAGCTGGCTGCGGATGAATGTGAGCCAACGCTGAAAATCGCTGCTACCCGGCTTGTAATCCGCGTACTTCGCTTCCTCGGCGAGCGCCCATAGCTGTTCGATGTCCTCGCCAGCCGGGCCCAGGCGCGCTTTCAGCGCTGCGAGGTCGATTTGATCGGGAGCCATCTGCCATCGCGCCGCGAATCTCTGCAGCAGCGCCGTTCGCGCGACCTCAAAGAATGAGGCGGCGTCACCGGATCGCGCCGCCGCGTCCAGCTTCGCGAGCGCCTGCGCGCTTGCCTTCGAGGCGGTGCGCGCGACGGTGGGGCGCACAGCGAACAAACTCCCCGCCAGAATCAACGCAAGAGTTGCCGGAACCGTCAGAAATGGTGCCTGGAAGTAGAGCGGTCTCAGCTGGCTGAACCATTTTTTCGGCTGCGGGTGATCGGGGCGCATTCCTCGGGCAGATTGACTCGTGGCGGCGCCGTCCCCGGTTGACGCACTGAGTGAGCTGTCCTCCAACGAGGTGCCGATCATCACTTTGATGGGCTGTGTGCGGGCACGCTCATATTGTCGCGTGTTGGGGTTGAAATAACTGAAGTCCAGTCCGGGAAGCGTTTGCGCGCCGGGCAGTGCTGCGATGAGCGGCTGTTCGAACACTTTCTCACCCTTGTAGCCAACCGCGTCGCTCTTGGTGAAGGAGGACTTGGGCGGGTAGGTTTTCCAATGCTCGAGCTGACTGAACATGGTGGAATCGACGCGATCGAAATTTCCGACACCGCTGATATGCAGGCGAAGCGTGAGCGGATCTCCTGCCGCTGGACGGGCGGGCGAAACGTCGCTCGCTACCTGGAAGGCGCCGACTGCACCACTGAAGTCCTTGGGCCGCCCTTGCGTGGGCAGAGGTAACACTTTCAGTGCCGACGGAGGGCTCGAGATCGTGAGCTCCTTCGGAGCGATTCCGTTGTACATGATTTGCGAGAAGGGCCAACCGAGCCGCGCCGCGAACGCGCTGTCTTCCGCCGATTGCGTGTTGAGCTTTACAGTGAGAGGTGTCTCCACCGATAGGGAGAACTCGCCTGGCTTCACCGCTGCGAGCACGCTGTGCCAGGTCATGAGCAGGAAGGGGCTGCCTCCAATGACCTCGTCGCGGCGCTCGGGTTGTCTGGAAAGATTGTTGAGCGTGAAGTCACCGCCATTGATCGTGGGCAGGCCATTCAGCGAAGTTACGATTCCTGGACGCAGGCCCACTTCGATATCGACCGGCACGCTCTCGCCCACATAGACGGCGCGTGTCGGAATGACTAGTTGGACGAACGCTGCGCCGCCGGCTTTCAGCTGCGCACCTTTCGGAAGCGAAGCAGTCACCTTCGGCGGCGGCGGTGCGGGAGATTGTTTGTAATTGCGCCAGGCCAGAGGATTGGGATTGTCATTGCCGACCACCTCGAGCCCGAGAGATCGCGATTTCGGCGTGAGTCCGGGAATGCTGAATACGCCGGCGAATTGCGGCGTGACACGGATCAGGATGTAGGAGGAGGGGATCGATGTACCGCGTACAAACTCGAAGCCCTGCTGTCGCGCTATTACCGTGAATGTGAGTCCGGTGACGGTTGGTAATGGGACGCTTTCCAGGTAGCCGTCCAGGCTCGTTACCCGGATCGTCGCCGATTCGCCCAGCCTGATGCTCGAAGGCTCTATGGTTTCATAGGCTAGTGACAAGTCTGCTTGTGCGTACGCGTTCACGATCGGAGCAAGAAGGCCGAGGATCGCGACAATCAGCTTGCTCCAGTGCATTGCCCAGGTTCGCATCACCAGTTCTTGAACGCTTGGTCCGGCGCAGCGTCGGGAGCCCGCGGTCCCGATGGCATGAGGAACGAGTGGTGTTCGTCCGATTTGGCGGAGTCCAACAGCTGTTGGGCTTCTTCAGCGCTCATTTGCCCGGGTGCGCGTTGGTCGTCAGCTTGGGTGGCGGCTGATGGTACAGGCTGCGGTGATCCCTGGCCCGCGGGTGGCGACTGGGGCGGTTGTCCCTGTGGGGGCGGTTGCCCTTGCGAAGGTGGCTGCCCCTGTGGAGGCGGTTGCCGTTGCGGAGGCGGTTGTTGCCCCTGCGAAGGTGGCTGTCCCTGCGGTGGCGGCTGTCCTTGCGGCGGAGGCTGCCCCTGCCCCTGCCCGTGACCGTTGCCCTGCCCCTGACCCTGACCCCCGCCAGCACCCTGGCCACCGCCACCTCCACCTCCACCCTGATCGGGCGGCTGGCGAAGTGCGTCAATCTTCCGCTTGACGAAGTCTCGATTGAATTTGCTATCCGCATCATCACCACGCAACTGCAACGCCGTGTCATATGCCTTAACCGCATCGGTCCATTTCTGTATGGCGTCCTGCGGAGCGGATTTTTCGAGCTGCTGACCCGCGCGATAGAGCGTATTGCCGAGGTTGTAGTAGGCGTCCTGCTGATCCGACAAGCGCTTTGCATCGCTCGCGGGTGCGGCATGGATCGACTTCTGGAAAGCCTGTGCAGCCTGCGGAAACTTTCCGGCTCGATACGCGGAGGTACCAGCGTTGTATTGCACGAGCGGCGTCTTGGCATCGGCCGCCGTACTGCCCGAGGCATTGGTTTCCGCGGCGCCTGTGGAACGCATTGGAATGGCCAACAGTCCCATCGCGACCACAACGGCTGCGCGAGACACCGCCGCTGCCGTTCGCCGGCGACCGGAGCGACGCGTACCCACTACGAGGCTAGTCAACAACATCACCAGTGACGCCGCTAGCGGCCATTGATAGCGCTGTATGTAGATTTTCTGCTGTCTATAAACCAGATCATGCTTCGCGACCGCGCCGAACACTGTTCGCAAAAACGCTTCGAAATCCTCTCCCTGGCCCACGAGGTGCACGTAGGCGCCACCTGTGGCGGAGGCGATAGCTTTCAAGCTGCCTTCGTCGAGATGCGATTTCACCAAGGCACCCGTCTCATCCTTGACGAAGTCACCACCCAGGTCCGACGGTAAGGGGATCAGATCGCCCTCCGCGGTACCGATGCCAACCGTGTAGATCTTGAGGCCTTCCTGCTTCGCTGCCGCCGCGGCGGCGGTTGTCGCGTCTCCCGCGAGGTTCTCGCCATCCGTGACCAATATCAGGATTTTGTCGCTTCCAGGTCGACGGCGCAGCGCCTCACGCGCTGCCAGAATGGCACTCGAGATGTTAGTCCCCCCGAGAGGAATCGTGTGAACATCCACAGCATCCAAGGACTGGTGGAAAGCGCTGTAGTCGAACGTCACCGGACAGACGAGGAAGGCGGTGCCGGCAAATGCCACGATGCCGATCCCGTCGCCATCCAATTGCCTTGCCATGTCGTCGATGGCCAGCTTTGCGCGTGTCAGTCGGTTGGGTTTTACATCCGGAGTCAACATGCTGCGCGACGTGTCGATTGCGAAGACGACTTCATTGCCGCGACGGCTGATTTTTTCCCAGCGAAACCCGAGCTCGGGACCGGCGAGAGCCGCGCAGAGACACAGGAACGAGGCTAAGAACAGAGCACGCTGCACGAAGCGGCGAACCCTGGACACCGAACCGGTAAGCCTCTGCCGCAGGTGCGGTGCGACGAATTCAGCAAGCGCCGTTTGCTGCCGAACGTCGTACCAACGCCAGAGCGCGATCAGCGCGACGCACGTGAGCAGCCCTAAGACCAGCCAGTATGGATCGCTGAACCTCACGGTAACCTGCGGAACCTCGTTTGCTGCAAAATCACCCCGAGTGCCAGGACACCCAATGACGGAAACAGTGGCCACCGGTAGAGCTCTTCGACGTGCTCGAATCTCTGCACGGATTGCGCCGATGTTTCGTAGTGATTGATCTGTTCGTAGATGTTCTGCAACGAATGCGTGTCGGTCGCTCGATAGAACCGCCCGCCGGTTTCAGTGGCCACCGCCTCTAATGTCTTTTCATCGACGTCGACATTCATTGTCATCACGCGAATCCTGCCTGCCTCGTCCCTGACAGGAATGGGCGCTTTCCCACGCACACCGACGCCGATGGTGTAGACCTTCACGCCCAAGGCTCGGGCTGCTTCCGCCGCAGCGAGCGGTGATATTTTTCCACTGTTGTTGACGCCGTCCGTCAAAAGAATGACCACCTTGGATTTTGCCGTCGTCGTGCGCAGATGATTCACGGCGGCGGCGATGGCTGAGCCGATTGCCGTACCGTCGTCCCCAATGCCGATGTTGATGCGCTCGAGATTTTGTTGCAGCCAGTCGTGGTCCAGAGTGAGCGGACTCACGATGTACGGTGAGGCGGCGAAAGCGATGAGACCGATGCGGTCGTTGGGGCGCTCGTCAATAAATTTGGAGACCACCGACTTGACCACGGCGATGCGGTTGACACGATAGTTATCGACCGTGAAATCAAGCGCTTCCATCGAGCCGGAAACGTCCAGCCCGAGAACGATATCAATTCCGTTCGCCGTGACTTCGGTGCGGCTGTGGGTGCGTTGCGGGCGGGCCAGGCCGACGATCATGAGAGCCGCGGCAACAATCGGCAGCAACCACACTATCCCACCGAACCGACTCCGAGTGCGACGCGCGATTTCTCGCGCGAGACTGACATCGGAGTATTCGACGGCGGCGACCGGTCCTCGCCGGCCTCGCCACAGAACGATCAGGGGCAGCACCGTCAAAGCCCAAAACCACTCTGGCTGCAAAAACCGGATCATGCGACGCGTTGCTCGCCGGTCTGCAGCACGAAAGCGCGTGCGCTTTGGAAAAGCGATTCCATGTCCGCGACCGCCAACGAGGCTCCGGCAAATTTGACGAAGTCACACTGTTGCAGGAACTGCGCCAGCAGCGAACGGTGACTCAAGAGCGTTTCATTTGAGCTTTGCACCAGGGCTTGCAGAAACTCTTCAGTGGTTCGCTGTGTTGCGATGACTTCGAAACGCTTTTCGATGTAGCTTCGTATCACCTCGGATGCGGCGATCCCGAATTCCCGTGCCGTGGCGGGATGCATGAGCGGTCTGGTTTCCTCCAGACGCTCGAGTGTTTGTTCCAATAGGGTGAGACTCCGTACGGGAGTTTCGCGACGGCGCCGATACCGGACGGCATAGGTGCAAACTGCAATGACGATCGCGCCCGCAAGCACCGCAGGCACCAGCCAGGACTCCTGCACAGCCTTGGGCCCCCGAATGTCGCGGATATCTTCGGTAGCTTCGGCTGAGGCGCCCCCGGCCAAAGCGGGCTCTGCCAATACAGTCCCTGCCAGTAACAGGGGCCACACCCAGCTTCGCCCGGCGCGACGCATGCGGACAATTGCGTTCATACGCGTGGGCGGCCGCGCGATTTGAAGAATCGCTGCAGTGGAGGAATGTAGGGCTTGTCAGTCCGTAGCTGCACAGTGTCGACGCCCTCGGCTCGCAGATCGCTCCTCAGACGCTGCGCGCGTTCCAACGAGAGCTCGTTGAAACGCTTCCGCACCATGGCACGCGCGGTGTCGAGTTCGACAATCTCGCCGGTTTCCGCGTCTTCCAGCGCAATGATTCCGACGTTGGGAAGCTCTTTCTCACGCGGATCTTCGATATGGAGCGCAATCAAGTCGTGGCGACGATTTGTCTGGCGCACGGCTCGGCGCAGTTCCGCGCGGGCGACGCCGGCATCGCGGCTCGTCTCGAAATCCGAAATCAGGAATACCACTGCGCGTCGATGCAGTAGTTTGTTAACGACATCGAGCGTCTTGACTGTGTCGGTACCGACGCCGAGCGGCTCATGGTAAAGAATGTCTCGCACGACGCGCAGCACGTGTCTGCGACCTTTCTTGGGCGGTAGATACCGTTCGATGCGGTCCGTATACAAAATCAAACCAACTTTATCGCTGTTGCGAATGGCGGAAAAGGCCAGCACGCTGGCCACTTCCGCGGCCAGGTCGCGCTTGGCCATCGCGCCGGATCCGAAATTTCCCGAAGCGCTGATGTCCACCACCAGGAAAATTGTCAGCTCGCGCTCCTCGGTGAACTTCTTGACGAACGTCCGTCCGGCGCGGGCCGTAACGTTCCAGTCGATGGTTCGAACTTCGTCCCCGGGGCTGTATTCGCGGACCTCGTCGAAGTCCATTCCACGGCCCTTGAACACCGAGTGATAGGCGCCCGCCATGCTGTCATCGACCATGCGGCGAGTGCGGATCTCCAGCTCACGCATGCCGCTGCGCATCGTCTTGGTCGACTTCTTCACGTCCGCCACCTGCAGGAATTCCGAGCTCAGGGTACTGGCAGCGTATTCAGGATTTTCTCAATGACGTTCATTGAAGTTACGTTCTCGGCTTCGGCCTCGTAAGTCACCGACACACGATGGCGCAGTACATCCATCGCTACCGTCTTGACGTCCTGCGGAGTTACGAAGTGCCGACCGTTGAGAAATGCCATGGCGCGTGCAGCCAGCGTGAGCGCGATGGTCGCGCGGGGCGAAGCGCCGGTTTGAACATAACCGTTCAAGTCCAACCCTGCCGCGATGGGCGGTCGCGTCGCGAGCACAATATCGACGATGTAATCGCGAACCTTATCGTCGACAAACAGCATATTTACTACGTGGCGAGCAGCGACGATCTGCTCTGCGCTAACCACCGTGCGCGGCACGATCATTGGCTCGGTGGTCGCCATCGCATCGAGAATTGCGCGCTCCTCGAGCCGCGTCGGATAGTCGACTACCACCTTCATCATGAACCGGTCGATCTGTGCCTCCGGAAGAGGGTAGGTCCCTTCCTGTTCCAGGGGGTTCTGTGTCGCAAGAACCAGAAACGGCGTTGGCAATGGATGAGTTTCGTCGCCGATGGTGACTTGGCGCTCCTGCATGGCCTCCAGGAGGGCGCTTTGGACCTTTGCAGGCGCGCGATTGATCTCGTCAGCCAGAATGAGATTGCTGAATATCGGCCCATGCTTGGTGCGAAACGCGCCGTCCTGAGGGCTATAAATCATAGTGCCGACGATGTCGGCGGGCAGCATGTCCGGCGTAAATTGCAGACGCTTGAAGCGGAGCGAAATGCAATTCGCCAAAGTCTTCAGAGCCAGGGTCTTCGCAAGGCCGGGGACGCCCTCCAGGAGCACGTGACCGTTGCTGAGCAACGCGATCAAGAGGCGGTCGAGAAGATGCCTTTGACCGACGATGACCCGGCCCATCTCCTCCCGCAGCGGCACTATCCAAGTAGAGCTTTCGTTGACCATTTCGCGCGAAGCGCGCAGTTGCTGATCCGTCTGATTGGGGACCTGCTCGCCCACGGGCGGGGCAGCCTTTTGATTCATTTAGCGCAAATCCTTCTTGTAACGGAACGTAAGGAAGTCTCGACCGTAGGTAACGGCCCATCTTAGAAAAAACGGCACTCTCGCGCGGCGATGATTAGTCTGCGGGAGCCCGGGAAAGTTCTCGTAGTTTTTTGAATTTGAACGAGAAACTTGCGATTTTGGGTGTCCGGGACGCGCGTTGCGCTGAACTGGTTCGTGACCGCGACTGTGCTCGCTGTTCGTCGACTTCGCGCCTCACGCCGATGACCTGAAAAGGTCGTTCTCGGTGACGATGTTGTTGATCCCGAGATATCCGGTTACGCCGAGAGACGTCCCGCGAAACACGACTTGCAACATTCCCGCGAGTCTACAGGCTTGACGTTCATGGTCCGCCAATAGACGCGCGCCAACATTCCGCGTGAGGTTGGTTTCGATGACGGACTGACACTGGTCCGTGGCGCATTTATTCAACGACGACGGAGAATGTCTCGCCACAAAACCGCAGAGCGCAGAGTTGCCGGCGCTGCTCCACTTTTGGGCCTGGTGTTCGTTTAACGCCCGTGTCGCACAAAACATGTTTCATGGGAGGCCAACTCAACTGTCCGGCGCGGCTTTGGCATTGCCTCCATCCCGCGGATCGGACATCATTGCACCGCGGAAAGACTCCTGTTCCGTTCCGCGTTATTCTCGAACGGCCGATCCGCCGTGGTTACGATACAAGGGAGAGTTATCGTGGAAGACACGCGAGAGGTTCAGGAAGTGAAGTTGGGCCTTCGGGATCTGGGGGCGGTCAGTGAGCAGACGCGGGGCGACATCTACAAGTGGCCCTGGTATGAAAATACACCACCCCCGTTCAGTCACATCTGCCCGATCTGTTATGACGACGAATAGCTAACCTAACGTCGGAGGGAGCCGTCTTTGCGTGCTCCCTCTGACACGGCGCCATTTCACCTTCTGCATGACGCGAATGAGTATGGACGAAATACGTATTGTGCGCTCCGCAAGGCTTCGAGTAGGTTCCGTCACGATACGTGTTGCCCCCACGACGCTTGCTGCCCTGCGTCGGAAACTAGAAGCATTTGACACCCCGCGCCGCAGCACGGGTGGCACTCGAGCGAAACGCGCAGCGCGCGCTGAGGCGGTCCGCTGGCTCAACTTGCTGGACGAGGCCGAACCCGATTGTCTCGATGAGCTTTGGCCGCAGTTTGAGGCCTGGGTTATGGCACGCGCTGAAAACCAGGAGATGGTGCTCGCGGTGGAGCGTACACGGCACGCCTTGGAAGAGTTGACTCCCTGGTGTCCGCCTGAAGGCTCCGAGGCCATGGGGCAGCTTCTGCGCCTTTGCGAAACGCAACAGCAGCGGCGGGGCTCGGTCGTCCGCGCGATCGCCCGATGTATGCTGTTGACCAGCCCGCTCGCGATCAGTGCCGTCGCGCTATGGATTGCCGCGAGCTGAAGTTAGCTTCTGATGATTTAGTTAGGGGTGCGATCGACTTGGATCAACCCACCGGCTAACGTTACTGTTGCGCGCGAAAAGAGCGATTCCATCGGTCTGATGGCCTCGTGCCCGACGCTGCTTCCGGGCACTTTCAAAAATATTTTCCTTTTTTGCTTCACAGAGAGCGGTTTTGCCGTCTCTGCGGAGTCTTCTTGTCAGAAGGGAAAGCCCGCGTGGATAACCGACGGCGCGAGGCAACGGTCAGGAGGCGTCAGTACACAAAGCCAAAGAGGCACAGTTTTTCGTATGGCTAACGATACCTCAGATGGGGATACGCCAGGGCAGGGTCTCGCTCAAGAGATCCGTCCGTGTCCCTACATCCGCGATGGGGATTTTCCCCCGGACTTGATCCGGAAAATCAAAGCGTGCGCAGTGGCGATCACCGGGGACCGCAACGCCGCCGACGACATTCTGCAGCAGGTCCGCCTAAAGCTCCTGGGCGTTTCCAAGGACACCTGGGACGCGGTCACGCGCAAGTGGGGCTACGTGATTGTCATCGCTCAGAACGAATCGCGCAGTTGGCTCAGGCGCGCTCAAAGAGAGGAACTCAGACGGAGACGCTTTATGAACCGTGAATTGTTCAACATCGACGCCGCATCCACGGGCCCATCGGGGGCGCCGTGGGATATCCAGGATCTGATCCGGCTCTTCAAGCCGCTAGGGCGGGAGCGCGCGGAGGCCTATATCCGCGTTCGAATCTACGGCCGCTCGGTGCAAAGTGCCGCGCTGCAGATGAATCTGCCCAGAGAAGCGGTGCAGGACCACGTGGACGCCGCCGATCTGCACTTTGTGGATCGGTTGGAGGGTGACGCCGAAGGTCGCTCTGTCTTTGGGCGTCTCAGTACCCTCTTTCGCGGGAGGCGGTCATGAAAGCAGTCGCCGTTCCGCACGACATTGACAAGGCTGTATGGCACAAGAGCCTGGAGTGGATCGAGCGTCTCAACACCGAGGAAAACATCGAGGAGCTCTGGGACGAGTTTCAAAAGTGGCTGGCAGCTTCGCCCCTGCATGCGCAAGCCTACCAACGGGCTGAAGCCGCCCGTTGCGATGCAGAGATCTATCGAGAGGTTGCCGACAAGGCCGGCCTCGATGAGAAAACACTGGTGAGCCAGCTGACTTCTGCGCCGGCCCCGTTCGTTTCGGTACGCATGGCTGTGGCGATCGGATTTTCAACGGCCGCCACCGTCGGGGTGGCGGTTGTCGCCGCCAATGTGTACATGGACAGGTTGCCTTGGTCCTACTACGCGGCCCCGTTCGGGCAGGTCCGCACGGTGACATTCGATGACCAATCCATTCTGACACTTGCCGGCGAAAGCGCGGTCCGAGTGCACTTTTCCATGTTTCATCGACGGGTTGTATTGGAGCATGGGCAGGCCTGGTTTGCGCCACGACATGCCTGGCTACGTCCGTTCGACGTCACCGTTAACCAACACGTAGTGCGGGCCACCGGCACGCAATTCCTGGTCAACCGTGAAAATGAGGTGGAATCCGCGGCGCTGGTGGCTCAGGGCACTGTCAAGGTCTTCAGTGCGACGCGCGCTGCCGTGGCGGAGCCTCTGAAATTGGTCGACGCCGGCGAGGCCGTAACCATCGGCCCCGATGGTACGCACGTCGAAAAAGTGAGTCCGGAGCAAATCAAACGCCGTCTGGCATGGCGCGACGGCATGCTCGACTTCGACGAGACGCTTGCGCAAGCCGTCGTTGAGTTCAACCAACAAAACAAGCGGAAACTGGTGATCGATGATCCGAGCCTCGCAACGCTTCCGGTGACCGGGCGCTATGACGCGCACAACCCGGACCTGTTTGCGGAGGATCTCAAGACGACGCACCACATCGAGCACACTTCCATGGGCGCGCCCGGCTCAAAGAGCGGAGAGATTCACCTCAGGCCGATGACTGATTGGGCGGAACATCACGAACGGGATCGGGCTCGAGCCGCGCGTGAGGTTTTCTGAGCTTGAATATTCCCAGGTTTCGGGCGGGTCCGGCGCGTATGCATTGGGGGGCGGGTGCGCTCCTCATTGCGAGCCCGCTGGTGCTCGCCGGGCCCACGTTCCAATTTCACATCCAAGCCGAGCCGGCCAAGGAGGGCCTGCAGGAGTTCGCGCGTCAGGCGCACCTGCAACTGGTCATGGATCCGCGTCAGGTGGCCGGGCTCCACACCCGGGCCGTGGATGGTGAGTTGGAAGTTGCGGCCGGGCTCGCCCAGTTGTTGGGGGATACGAAGATTGATGTGCAACTCGATCCCAGCGGTTCGCGGCTGCTGGTGAACCCGCCGGAAATGCCCGCTGCGCCACTTCTGCTCCCGCCACCGGATTTACGGCGCGCCTCGGGAGATTTGCCACGCCAGGAGGCCGGGAGCGAGGCAGTGCACGCCGCCGAGTCCACGGTCACCATCACCGGAAACTACATTCCCAACGTGAAGCCGGTCGGTGAGCTGCTGGTGATCTCTGGCGAGAAGGTTCGGCGTTCCGGGGTCTTGACCGTGGGCGAGTATCTACGGCAGCTTCCGCAGGTGTTTCGCGGCGGTCCCAGTCCCATGTCGCGCGGGACGGATGCCGAGTCTCAATCCAACTCCGGTCTGGGCGAGTGCATCAACTTGCGTGCGCTTGGGTGTCGCGCCAGTGTAGTGTTGGTCGACGGAATTCGCGTTGCGCCGAGCGGCAACGCCGCCTCCTTTGCCGATACGCTCAATATACCGATCGTCGCCCTTGATCGTGTTGAGATTCTGTTGGACGGCGCTTCTTCGATTTATGGTGCTGATGCCGTTGGTGGAGTCGTAAATTTCATTTTACTCTCCCCAGGTGCCGCCACCGAAACACTGCTCCAGGGAGCCAGCGTCACGCAAGGCTCACTGCGCCAGGCGCAGTTGGGTCAAGTCCTCAGTCATTCGTGGTCTTCGGGCGGGTCCCAGGGAAGGGGCCTGCTCGTTGGTCAGGTGACTTGGCAAAGCCCGCTCAAAAGCATCGATCGCCCGTATCTGTCCAGCGACCAGCGCCCCTATGGGGGTCTCAATCAAGACTCGCGCGCGTCCAACCCGGGCACGCTGATCGCCGGTGGGCACACCTATCGGATGCCCTCGGGCGCAACCAACGTGAGCTCTTCCTGGATACCCGATACCGAAAACCTCATCGACAGCGCGCAGAATGCGCAAGTGATCCCCGGCCAACGGATGCAGAGTATTCTGGGGAAGGTCGATCAGAACCTGGGCGACCGTTGGGCGCTGCATGTTGAATTCCTCGGCACCTACCGCAGCGTGAGCCAGGAAAACGGCGGCGCGACCGCGTCCTTGTATATTCCGCCCACCAATCCCTTCTACTTTGATCCGAGCGGCGGTCCGGGCCCTGTGTTCGTAGAGCGCAGCTTCATTGATTTCCTGGGTCCCGTCACCACTTGGGCAGACGTATTCACCTCGCTCTCCAGCGTGCAGCTCGAGCGCGAGATCGGTCAGAGCTCGAAGCTTACAATGAGTTTCAGCTACGTCAGCGAGGAAGAGCATCAGCACGTGCGGGGTGAATACAACCCTGATGCTGTTACTGCTGCACTTGCGGATATCGATCCCACTCGGGCACTCAACGTCTACGGCAGCGGCCCGCGTACGAATCCACAAACGTTGGCAGCGCTCGAACGCATCCCGCGCTATCGCTCGCTGTCGACCGAAAGCACCGTGACGGTGAAGTTCAATGGTGAGCTGGGAACCTGGTGGGGTGGCACAGTCAAGGAAGCTATTGGCCTGGAGACCCGCGGCCGACGTTTTGATACAGCGTGGACTGATGGGCTCACGCCAACCGCGTACACCCGTTTTTGCCGTAGCCTGGCGGTCGGCTTCGGCCAATTGGATTTCCCGATTTTCAGTCAGGCCAATGCACGGCCCGGTGCGCGGCAGTTGAATCTGTCGTTCGCAGCACGCTTCGAAGACTATTCGCGATCTGTGCACTCCTGGACACCAACCGTGGGGTTGCTGTGGCGACCGACCGAACGTCTGCGCCTTACCGTCAAATCGTCGAAGTCCTTTCGCGTGCCAAGTGCCGGCGACGTGGATACGACCCAGAACGCCACGCTCATCGCACCATGGTTGGATCTCACGGCTCCGCAGAGCATCCGGACAGTGTTGCTGGCTTCGGGAAGCAACCCGGATCTGAAGGAGGAGCGCGCTACCAGCCGCGCGGTTGCAGTAGGTTGGTTCGAGAACGGCTCCGATGAAAACGCCTCACACATCGAGGCCACCTATTTTGACGATAACTTCTATAGCCGGATCCTGACCCCGGTGCTGTCTCCCCAGGCACTTGCCAATGTGCTCAATGATCCCGCTCTGCAGTACCTTGTGGTGCGCAATCCGGACCCATCGCTGCGGAACGAGGTCTGCACGAATGGGCAATTGAGCGGTGGCGACCGCGCCGCCTGCTCGGTGGTGGATACCCTGATCGATGTGCGGCTGCGAAACGCGCAGGCGTTGAAGGTTCGTGGCATTGACCTCGATGCCCAGCTTGCCTTGCATCCAACCTGGGGGTTGCTTCTATGGGATCTCAAGGGCGCTTACCTCTTGAACTACGATGCGATCAATGCGCCCGATTCTCCGTCGGTCTCTTTTTTGAATCACCCCGGCAATCCGGTCAATTTGAAGCTCCAAAGCGCGGTCCGTGCGGATCTGGGGGGACTGTCTGCGGCAATTACCCTCAATTACATCAACCACTACACCAACACCCTGGTGGAGCCGGCCAGGTCGGTGGCCTCGTGGACCACCTTTGATTTTCAACTGAGCCATACCTGGAGCGGGCATGCGCGAGACGGGAGTGCCCTCGAGCTCGGCCTGGCTGTTCGCAATGTGTTCGATAGAGATCCGCCGGTCGTATTGGATCCGATCCAGATGATCGCGTACGACCCGACGAACACCACGGCGTGGGGACGAGTGATCAGCTTGCGTCTGGACAAGCGGTGGTGATCAGCCCGAGGGCCCGCCTGGCAGTCGAGCCCAATTATTTTCCATCGTCGCGAAGTCTATATAGGCAAATGGGCGGCATTTTCCTCCAGCCGCCGAGGTGCGCACAATGGAACCGACTTACCTGGGCCTCATTCAGCTGATGGTGTCATTGCTTCGCCGGCTGACTTTCCATGCCACGCCGCTTGCCACCTTGAGTACCCTGGCATTCGGGGCGCTCGCGGTCATTGCAGGCTTTGTCGCTCGAGTCTGCGGTTCAAAAGCGAGTCTCCCGCCACGCTTTGTGCTCGATGTTTTGGCCCTGTGGTTCGTTGCGTGTGCATCAACCGTCGTATGGCTCAAGGGCGTGCTCATTTTGCACAGCCAAGGGCTTGCATGAGGTGCCAGGGTTGCCGGGCTGCCCTCAGGCGGACCATACTGTGCGGCCAATTGCGAGCCTGCGCTCAAGGTTGCGTTCCCGCTTGAGCACTGGTACGTGCGACCCTTCATCTGTGCTCCGTGATGTCCCCACTTCGGGATCGCTTTTTGCTTGCGGATCTGTTGGATGAGCCCACGCCAGACAACACAGGGAGTATCAATGCGCAATCAATCAGCAGCCCTCTCTCGAGCGCCCGAGGTGCAGGTTGCTGCCGCACCAGCCGCTACAATCTCGTTGCAAGTTAAGCCTGCGAGTGTCGCGGCGCTGCCATTCAGGAGGCGCGAAATAATCCCCGAAGGCCTCCGGCAGGAGATGATCCGCAAGGCGGCCTATTTGCGTGCTCAATCCCGCGGCTTCGCTCCGGGACATGAAGTGGAAGACTGGCTCGAGGCAGAGCAGGAAATCAACGAGGTGATTATTCGCCGATATGGATGACCGGGTGTGGGACCGGTTGTCCATGGGGTGTTCGCCGATAGGCGTCTGCCCAGGCTTCTTTTTGCGCGCTTAGCGTGGCAGCGTCAAACAGTCCTTTCTCCACCACTATTCGCTCGAGGGCTGCGAGCCAATACTGATAGTAGTTGGATCCATCGTCGTGGTCGCCACGTAGGGTGGCGCCCCTTAGCTCAACGGCCAAAACGGCAGCCCATTCTGACCAAGTGAAGTGGCCCTGCGCCGATAGTCGTACGGCCAAAGCAAAGACTTCCGCCTGCCACGGCTCTGCGAAGACCGGACCGTCGTCGTCGCGCGGAATCCTTGGCAACTTTGCCAGATCGTGCATCGACGGCACTCGATCAGACGGGCTCAAGATAGTCATCCCAGAGATCGACATACACGCTGTCATGGGGCGATGCCGCGGCTCCCCACAACTCGCGCGCAGCGAAGCGCACCGAATAGACATGCTGCGGCTTTTCGCCGAGAAACAGAGCGTTGGTATCAGGAAACACAAAAACGCCGTGATCCCGATCAATCGTGCCGACTTTTCCGCGAACGTAGCGCGGCAGTCGTGTATGACCAACTGGGTTGATATTGCGTGCACGTACGCTTTGCCCGACCCCGAAGCTTGCAGTTACCGGAACGTCTCTCTTGGCCGGTGAACCTTTCGAAGCCAGCACGGATACATTTTCGGCAGTCAGCTTCGGTGCATGGATCGTCGACCCTGCATCCGGCCGTCCCGTATCCAATTCGGCCCGGGAAACCAGATGGGTCTTGAGCATCAACTCTTCGAGTGCACGAATCCACCGCTCGTAGTAGCTCCATCGAAGGTAGTCGACAGGCGCGATGAGCTCGCGTTGGAATCGTGACGCATCGAGATTCCATAGTTGCCATGTGCCCATGGCCCGGGTAATCCCGAAGGCACGTTCTTCCCACTTTGCATGGAAGACCGGTTCGTTGTTTTCTTCCTGGATGGGCCCCAGCCCGTGCATGCCACCCAGGTCGTGAACGCCGTTCATGCGGGCGCGCCGTGTTGGATCGGTGCGATCCTGGCAACACCGATCATCGCATCCCGGGTAACGCATTCAGCCAGTTGTGCCTCCTGCCAGCCATCGGTACCCGCGGGCCGCTCGGGGAGGACGAGGTAGCGCAGCTCAGCAGTGCTGTCCCATACTCGCAGCTCAATGGTCTCTTCGAGCTCCAGGCCGAATTCCCTGAGAATGCCGCGAGGGTCGATGACTGCCCGGGAACGATAGGGCGCTGATTTGTACCAGACCGGTGGAAGTCCGAGGACCGGCCAGGGATAACAGGAACACAACGTACACACGACGAGGTTGTGTATGGTTGGAGTATTCTCGACCACGACCATGTGCTCGCCTTGAAGACCACCGTAGCCCAGTTCCGCGATGGCAGCGTCAGGGTCGCTCAGCAGTCGCTGTTTATAGGCGGGGTCGGACCAGGCTCGCGCAACGACGCGCGCGCCGTTGCGAGGGCCAATCTTGTGCTGGTAGGTATCAACCAGGGCATCCACGGCGGCACGGTCCACGAGACCCTTGGCAACGAGCAAGGATTCCAGGGCTTTGACACGTAGTGCTGGGTCGGAAGGCACCACGGTGTGATCGTGATCGTGGTCGTGATCCTTTTCATGGGTATGGTTCATGGGAATGGCCGGGTTCCGATGTCACGGTTGCTCCTGATCTTCCGCGGTCGAGGCCGCTGTCAACAAGCCTCGACGGGTGGTGCTCATGCGACTATGCCACATCAGGATTTTGTGGGCTCATCTGCCTTGGGGACTTGACGCCGTCGCCCGGTTGGCGCATGAATTCGGCAGAACAAGGACGAGCGGGAGGGGCAACACATGGCACACTCACGGTTGTTGAGTATCCCGAGAATCGCCCGGACCACCTGTGCTCTGGCACTGTTGCTCGCCGCCGCCAGCGCCATGGGGGCATCCGCGGCATCCAAGACAATTACAGTCGGGACCCTGACGCTCAAGTCTTGCGACGCGGATTTCGACGGCTATTGCGGATCAATCAAGCGGGCACTGGACCCGACCGGAGGCGTGAAAGGGAACATCAACGTCGCCTTCGTCTATTACCCGCGCTTTGACCAGACGCGCCCGGCCCTCGGCACACTTCTGCCGCAGGAGGGCGGGCCCGGGTACTCAACACGGGGCACGGCGAGTGCCTACCTGAATATCTACGGCTCATTGCGCGAGCGCCGCGACGTTCTGATCATAGACAAGCGCGGTACCGGCCTGTCGGGCGCGGTCGATTGCCCCGCGATCCAGACGGGGGATCCCGCCGATCCAGAGAATCTCAAGGCCTGCGGCCAGCAGCTGGGCAAGAAGGCCCCGCTCTACGGCACGAAACTCGCCGTCGATGACATTGTCGCGGTGCTGGATGCGATGCAGATCGACGAAGTTGATTATTACGGCGACAGCTACGGAACCTATGTTGGGCAGGTCTTTGCCGCCTGGCATCCAGATCGATTGCGCAGCATCATCCTCGATAGTGCGTATCCGGTGCGCGCGCCGGATGTGTGGTTCCCGACCGATTGGATCACGGGACGCGATGGCCTCGATCTCGTTTGCCGCCGCTCGCCCTCGTGCCGCGGCTCAGCGACCGACCGCCTCGAACGATTATTGCGCGAGCTGCGCCAACATTCGATCAGCGGCACGGCACCTGATTCCGATGGCATTGCGACGGAAGTCACGCTCGATGTCTCGACATTGTTCCTGCTCGTTACCAATCTCGGCAGCTCGCCCATTACCTATCGCGATCTCGACTCCGCCACGCGCGCCTGGTTTGATTCCCACGACGCCTTGCCGCTCCTGCGCCTGACCGCCGAGTTCAACACGCCGTTTGTGAGTGATCCGGTCGACTTCAGTTATGGGCAATATCAGGCGGTGATTTGCGCCGAATACCCGCTGCTCTATGACTTGAGCGCCACGCCGGCGAAGCGGCGTCAACAGTATGCCCGGTCGCTCGAAGCAGCGCGTGAGAACCGGCCTGATCTCTTTGCCCCATTCACAATCGATGAGGCGATTGCGGCCAATGCTGATTTTACGCCGCTGGGCACCTGCCTCGACTGGCCGGCGCCGCAGCCGGCGTATCCGCAGGGTGATCCGTTGCCGGCGCATCCGGTGTTTCCGACCGTGCCAACACTGGTGTTGTCAGGAGATCTCGATTCCGTAACGTCCCCAGAGGATGCAACCCAGGCTGCGAGTCAGTTCCCGAATGTCGTTCATCTCTTTATCCCCAACCTCACGCACGTTACCGCGTACTACTACAGCGATGTGGGTTATCTGCCGGACGGGGGCGATACGACCCATTGTGTCGAAGACATCGTGCGACGATTCATCAGGCAGCTATCACCCGGTGACACGAGTTGTACGCGGGATGTGCGCCCGCTACGCACTCCGCCGAAATTTGCGCGAACAGTCGCAGAGCTGAAGCCTGTGGATGCCCTAAGTGGTAACAAGGCTGGCAGCAATGCACTCAAAGCCGCAGCAGGCGCGCTTGAAACGGTTGGCGATGTGTTTGCGCGGTTCATTACAACAGCTGGTATCGGCGCCGGTCTGCGAGGCGGCGAGTTCACGTATGCTCAGGAGTCATACGGATACAAGTTCGATCTCGATCACGTGCAGTGGACGGAGGATCTGCAAGTCACCGGTACCATTCGCTGGTATACCGCATCGGGTGACGTTTCAGCAGACGTCAATTTGCGTCAGGGTGGCAAGAACATTGGCAAGCTCAACTTTGCCTGGAACGACGTGGAAGTGAATGCCATCGCCTCTGTCACCGGGACGATTGACGGTAGCAGTGTAAAGGCAGCGCGAATCGCTCCATAGGCAGATCGCCCCCACATGCGCACGGCTCCGCCGCCCGACTAAATCTTCGTCGGTGTTGCGGTGTAGCTCGTGGACAGCTCGAAGTTCTCTTTCAAAAGTAACGTTCCGGTGAGCTTGCCCAGGGATTGCTTGGCGTGTGCACCTGCAAGGCGCGTCATGGGCCCGGTTCGACGGCCGCCTGTCGTGCGGCCGTCGATGAGCAGCGCCGTATTGGCCGACCGGTAGCACACCAGGAATACTTCGAGGTTGGGAAAGTTGTCGCCGAATACTTCGCCGCTGATCCGCATCAGGGGTGGCGAGCCAAAACCAAAATCAAACCGTGCGATCAGGTTGGTGTCGATGTCGGTGCGCCCGGGATGAGCGGATTGCCGCCGGCGCTGCTGGCTTCAAACTCGATGAGCCCGGGTCCGGCAAGCCGCGTGCGGCTTCTCGTGCCGGAAACCTTGGAGAAGCCGACGATGTCACCCCAGATGGTGGAGTGATAGTGGGTGCCGGAGGTTCCCGTGAATCCGTTCACTATCTCGAACTGATTGAACATCACACATCCATACGTGCGTGAGGTCGCCTTCAAGGAGGTCGAAGCGCTGGTGCGTTTGTCTCCGGCGAAAGAGGGAACGCCGAAAGTTTCGAAGGGGGCGTAGCGGCGGAAGTACAGGCCGTAGGTTGGGAGTTTCTGCTCTGCGGCCATGATGTCACCTCGTTGCGCTCAAGGGTAAGATGGGAGTCGCGCTATTGACGTCTCTGTACGCGCCTCTAGATCTATCGCACGCGTGCGCAAATACACGACATCGGGTGCAAGCACGACACATACGGCAAGCAACGCCAAAGGAGGGGGGCATGATTGTCACGAATACGCAATCCGGAACCAATATTCACGAAATTGCGAGCGGTATATTCCGCATCAACACACCGATAGTGATGAACGGTGGTCCTGGTGGCTTCTCCTTCAATCAGTATCTGCTTCTGGATGAGAATCCGCTGATTTTTCATACCGGGCCGCGCAAGCTGTTTCCGGTAGTCCGCGAAGCAGTGGCGCGAGTCGTTTCACTGGAGCGCATCGCCTACATCGCTTTTTCCCATGTCGAGGCGGATGAGTGTGGAGCCTTGAATGATTGGCTCGCGGTGGCGCCGCGCTCTGTTCCCTTGTGCGGCGCGGTGGCGGCGATGGTCTCGGTCAATGATCTGGCCGACCGGCCGGCGCGTCCCATGAACGGTGGCGAGAAATTGTCGTTGGGTGAGCATACGGTCAGTTGGATCGATACTCCTCATCTGCCGCACGGATGGGAGAGCGGGTTGCTGATGGACGAGCACACGCAGACACTGTTCTGTGGGGACTTGTTCACCCAACCGGGCGCACAACATCCTCCTCTCACGGAGTCGGATATTCTCGAGCCGAGTGAAGCCTTCCGTGGCGCGATGGATTACTTCGCACACGCCCCGGATACATCGGCACAACTCATCGGGCTAGCGGATCTGCAGCCGGCTACGCTTGCCTGCATGCACGGTAGCGCATGGAGTGGCGATGGCGGAGCCCTGCTCCGCTCATTGGCGCAGAGGCTGCTACCTAAATGAGCGGAGTCGCTCAAGGCGGAAACTTCATCGCGCGCTCGATAGCCTGAAATCGCGGTTCCTTGCGCAACGGATCGAGGAATGGATCGACCTTCAAACTGTCTATGCCTGGATCGCGCACTCGCAGGGCAACCTCCAGCCAGTCGATGGCCTTCTGCGATTGGCCCCACTGCGCGTAGATCTGCGCATATTGGTATGACCCGTAGTCACCTTGTTGCGCCATGGCTGTGGCGAGCGCGGCATCGGCCAACTTCTGTTGGCCGAACCTCTGGTAGATGAGCGGCATGCAGGCCTGCAGGTGATAGACATCGGGCTCCGCTTCACAGGAGGCCTTGGCCAGTTGATAGTTGCCGATCAGGTAATACAACCGGCCGCGTCGCTGATAGGCTTCGGTCGCGTGGCTCGGGTTTAGCTGGATTGCCTTTTCAAAGGCTTCGATGGCTTCGGGAAAGCGGCGGGCATTCTCGAACGCTTCGCCCAGAGTGCGATACGCGTATACACTCAATGGATCCAACTCAACGCAGCGTCGGGCCGTAGTGAGTGCGACTTCGATGTGGCCCATGTTGCCTATGAAACGGGCGTAAGGGCGCAACACGCGCGCGTCGCCGGGCGCCAATGCCAGCGCACGCTCAAACGCCACGGCCGCACCTGCGAAGTCGAAAAATCCCACATCGAGCGCTTGACCCAGCGCGGCGTAACCCTCTCCCAACTGGGGCTCCAGGCTGATAGCTCGAGTTGCATCGACCTTGGCCTTGGTAAAGGCTTCGGGGGTGGCCTGGATGAGAAAAAAGCTGCCGTAATCCACCCAGGCCCGTGCCCGGCCGCTGTAGGCGAGGGCGAAGTTGGGATCGAGGCGGATGGCTTCGGTGAAGGCCGCGATTGTCTCGCGGGCTTCGGCGCCACTGCGGCTGGTGGCGAAGGCGAGTTTCAGGCCCCGCAAGTAGGCATCGAGTGCTTGGGAATTGCGGGTACCGCCGTGGGCGGACTTTGCGGCTGAATTCTCCAATAGCGAGATTTTGAAAGCATTGGCGACGGCGTTGGCGATCTCTATCTGCACTGCGAGAGCGTCATCGAGATTACGGTCGTAGGTCTCGGACCAGACGCGGAACCCGGTAACGGCGTTGACGAGCTGCGCGGTGATGCGGACTGTGCGCCCTGAGCGACGCACGCTACCTTCCAACACCGTTTCGACGTTCAGTCGGCGGGCGACTGTGGCTAGTTCGACTGACTTGCCCTTGAAGTAAAAAGAGGATGTCTGTGCAGCGACTTGCAGGTCGTCGATGCGGGATAGGGTGTTCAGCAGCTCTTCCGATAGACCGTCAGAGAAATACTCTTGGGTGGTGTCGCCGCTCATGTTGATGAAGGGGAGTACGGCGATGGAATGCGGCGGCGGATTGAAGGCTGGGAGTGCGGCCGGCGGTGGCGAATCAGTGTGGGCTGCGGGACGGAAGATTTCGGCTCGCAACAGCCAGGCGAGGATGCCGGCCAGGATCAGGGCTGCCGGGATGGCTATCTTTAATAAGTGTCGTTTGTCGGGGGTACCCCCCACCGCATCGCCCGCCTCAACCGCTGCGATGAACCGATAGCCCCTCCGGGGCAGCGTCTCGATATAGCGAGGCGTATCGGCTGTGTCCCCCAACGCCGCCCGCAGCTTGCGAACGGCAGTATTCAGCCCGGTATCGAAATCTACGACGGTGTTCGGCCACAAACGTGCGATGAGCTGCTCCCGAGTTACCACCTCACCGGGATTCTCAAGAAGCGACGCGAGCACCTGAAGCGGGTGTTCCTGGAGCCGGGAACGGACGGTTCCACGGTGCAGCTCACCCGACTGCAGGTTCAGCGTCCATTCGTCAAAGCGGAAAATCCGCGCGCTCACGCGATTCGGTCCCTGGTCAGCGATAGATCAGCAACGGTTCAGGCCGCGGACATGGAGTGGGCCGCGCCATCCCCTCAGGCTCTCAACCCGACATGGTGCCACGCCCCACCGCCTTTCGGGTTTTGGATTCGTACTTTTCGGACGGGATCGTCAAGGAGCCCAGATGCTGCCCCGTAAGTCACAGGTTACCCTGCGTCACCCTGTGGCCGCCGCACTGCTCGAACGCGAGCAATGCCTTGCCGATCTAGCCCATTGGCTCGATGCCACTGAGCGCGGTGGGCGCATTGGACTTGTATGCGGAGAGGCCGGCATCGGCAAGACGAGTCTCGTCCAAGAGTTCTCCCATAGGCAAGATGACAGGCGCGTTCTATGGGGCGCGTGCGACGCGCTCTTCACGCCACGTCCACTGGCCCCGTTGCACGACATAGCTCGCCAGACCAAAGGTGTACTGCTCGACGCTATCAATTCCGCCAGCAGTCGGGGTGGCATTTTCAACGCGGCACTCGACGATCTGGAGCGAGGCGCACCTGCGCTCGTGGTCTTCGAGGATATGCACTGGGCGGACGAGGCGACGCTGGATCTGCTGAAGTTCCTAGGGCGCCGCATTCATCGCACGCGCGCAATGCTCCTCATAACGTACCGGGATGACGAAGTTGGCCCACGTCACCCGCTGCGCTTCGTTATTGGCGATCTTCCGCGCGCCTGCACTCGTCGTATGGTGCTTTCCCCGCTGTCGGAACTAGCGGTGGCAAAGCTGGCCCGCCAAGCCGGCCGTCCTGCTGCGACCCTGCACAGCGTGACAGGGGGAAATCCGCTCTTTGTGACTGAGGTGTTGGCTGCGCGCACCGACAGCGTTCCGGTGACTGTGCGCGACGCTGTACTTGCTCGCGCCGTGCGCTTGTCTCCGGCCGCACGGGAGATCGCGGAGCTCGTCTGCGTCGTCCCCGGAAGGACAGAGCCATGGCTGTTGGAGTGTGCAGTGAGGCCAGACGAGGGCGCTCTGGAGAGCTGCCTGAGCATTGGGATGACCCGAGACGAGAATGGCTCAATCGCATTTCGGCACGAGCTCGCGCGTCGCGCGATGGAGGACTCACTTCCGGACACGCGACGACAGGCCCTGCATGCGAAGGTGTTGGCAATCTTGACGCCCCGGGCGGGTATCGCGGCGGCGCGACTCGCACATCACGCTGACGGTTCTCGTAATACCGAAGCACTTTTACGCTACGCGCCAATTGCCGGCGCGCAGGCAGCCTCCGTCGGCGCACATCGCGAAGCAGCGTCGCATTTTCAATCCGCTCTCGAATATGCCGATACCCTGAAGCCCGAAGAGCGCGCGAGTCTGAATGAGAAGCTCTCGTACGAGTGTTATCTCACGGGCGCCAACGAACGGGCTGTTGAGACGCGACTGTGTGCGCTGCAGATTTGGCGGGACCTCGGGGCAAAATTGCGTGAAGGCGACGCGTTGCGATGGCTTTCTCGCCTGGCCAGGTACGGCGGCCGCCGAAAAGAAGCGGCCCACTACGCAACCACAGCAGTAACCACACTAGAGTCGCTACCCGCCAGCCCCGAACTGGCCATGGCGTACAGCAATCGTGCACAGCTCGAGCTCTTCGCGCACGAGTTGGACGCGGCGAAACGGGGCGCCGAACGGTCTATCGAATTGGCACAGCGCTGTGGCAGCACGGAGATTGTGTGCCATGCGCTCGGCACGATAGGCGCTTCGCAACTGACGGCTGGAGATGTTGCTGGCTGGAGTGCAATCGAGACAAGCCTGCAGCTTGCGCTGGAGGGCGGATTTCACGAGCACGTTGCACGGGCGTATTACAACTTGTTCTCAATGGCCGTGTGGAGCCGGCAATACGAGGTGGCTGGCAAGTATTGCGCGCGTGGGTTGGAGTATTGCGAGGATCATGACTTGAGCTCTTGGCGGCTCTACATGGTCGCATGCAGCGCGCGTTCGCGCTTCGAGCAGGGTGACTGGGCGGGTTGCAGCGACGATGTTGATACGGTCTTGCGCAATCCGAACGCCACTCCCATTACGCGGATTCCGGTGTTGACCATTCTCGGGCAGTTGCGTGTCCGACGCGGTGATCCGGATCCGGGCTCGCCACTCGAAGAAGCTGGAGCGCTGGTGGGCCTGCTCCAGGAGCTGCAGCCCATTGCCACCCTGGCTGTTGCGCGTGCCGAATCTGCGTGGCTCGCCCACGATCGCCAGGGAGTCATTGATGCGGTGAGGCCCGCTTACGAGCTGGCCCGACAAACACGGGACGCGCGCATGAACGGTGAGCTGGCGGTCTGGCTGTTCCGGGTCCAGGCACTGGACACCAAACCAACTTGCAGTGCTGAGCCTTACGCGTTGGAGATCGCTGGCAGGTGGCGGGCCGCGGCGCAACTGTGGCGCGAAGTCGGTTGCCCCTATGAGCAGGCAACTTTGTTCGCGATGCATGGGACCGAGGCCGAAAAGCGCGAAGCGCTCATGATCTTTGAGCGCCTCGGTGCGTCCCCGGCTGCGCAGTCGCTGCGTAAACAGCTTCGCGCCCAGGGCGTCAAGGGAGTTCCGCGTGGCGCGCGAGCTTCCACGCAGAGCAATGCCCATGGCCTCACCAGGCGTGAGGCGCAGGTACTCGGGCTGCTGTCCGAGGGGCTGCGAAATTCAATGATCGCCAAGCGCTTGTTTGTTTCCGAGAAGACGGTCGGACATCACGTCTCGTCAATCCTGATGAAGCTCGGAGTGCCTTCACGCGCCGAGGCGGTCGCGGTCACTCGCAAAGCCGCGGCGGCGCAGGCCAGCCAGCCGGTTCGCTATTCACCGTTTGGCCCCGATCCGTGAGGGTGCTCTGCACGGCAGGGCGATCGCTGGCGCTGAAGGCCGAAGTTCCCGTAGCATTCGCGCTCGACTCCCGTTGAGCAAGGAAAGAATGCACTCGCTTCCATTGTCTCAGTCTCAGGCCAGAAGCATCTGGCTGCACGCGCAGAAGTTGGATACAGCGGCGCCGTTCGGCAACGGGCCGGCGGCCACAGTGGCCGCGATCCGTCACCTGGGCTACGTTCAGATCGATACGATCCACGTCATCGAGCGGTGCCACCACCACATCCTGTTTGCGCGAATTCCCGAGTATCGCCGCGAGCACCTGCACCGCGCGCAAACGATCGACAAAACGGTGTTCGAATATTGGACGCACGCATTGGCCTATGTTCCGGTGGAGGATTTCCGGTTCTTCGTGCGCGCAATGCGTCGCTACTGGAGGTCACGCCACGTTTGGTTCACCAATGTCAAAGATACAGAGATGCGCAAGGTCATGGCTCGAATCCGCAGGGAGGGTCCACTGACAATCCGCGATATAGACGATGACGTTCTGGTCGAAAAGGACCATGCATGGGCGAGCAAGAAACCCTCCAAGCGCGCAATGCAACTCGCCTTCTTCAAGGGGTTGCTCACGGTAAGTCAACGGGTGGGCATGTTGAAGACATACGATCTCATGTGCCGGCATTTCGGTTGGGAGCGATTGCCGCGGGCAGCTTCGGTCACTGAAACCACCGACTATCTCGTGGATCGGGCACTACGCTCCCAGGGTTTGATCAGCGTTGAGTCTGTCAGCTATCTGAATGCTTCGGGCAAGCCGGCGGTCCGCCGTACGATTGACCGGCGCGTGCGGCGCAATGAGCTCGTTCCAGTGCATCTGGAGGGTGCCGCCAAATGGCAACATTGGATCGAGCCGGAGACTCTTGAGCAGCGACTTGGCGGTGACGAGCAGCCAGCCCCGGCACATGGGCCAGCCCCGGCACATATCCTCTCGCCGTTCGATCCGCTCGTGAATCAACGCAAGCGCCTGCAACTGATTTTCAACTACGAGCATCGGTTCGAAGCGTATGTTCCCAAGGAAAAGCGGGTGTTTGGTTATTTCGCCTGCCCGGTGCTGGTGGGGAACGAAGTCGTGGCCGCCATCGACTTGAAGACCGACCGCGAAAGGGACAAGCTGTTGATTCAGAAATGGACGTGGGTGGGCAAGGGCGCGGCGCGGGCGCACAAGCGGCCGATCGAGGCGGCGTTGGCCGCATTCGAGCGCTTTCAGCTCGCCCGCTGAAGCGTGCGACAAATGTCCCCGTCACCACAGTTCCCTTTGCAACACTGAAGAAATAGGCAGACAAACGAGGGCTACGGCCCGAGGAGGACGCCATGGCGGGGAAGAAGAAAAAGAGCAAACAACCACCGAAGAAGAAAGGCCCGCCGAAGTCGACTCCGAGCACTCACGTGCTGGCCTGGGAGGATGATCCCCTGGGTAATACTCCGGTGTCCGTGCCGACCCCGGATCCTGCTGAGAAGCCGCTGGCGTTCCGCTTCCCCACCCCCGCGCCAGCGGCAGGGCAGTATCCGCTCGGCGCGGCATCGTTCCGCTACTGGGTGGCTGTCGAGGCATTGCGCCGCGGCGCCAATTTCTGGAGTTCCGGCATTCCGGACGGCCAGTGGCAGGTCGGTGCCGTGTTACCTGTGTTGCTCGATGAGGGCGAGGATCTCAACGCCTACTACGATCGCCAGGCGTTGAATTTCTTCCACGGGCCCTCGGGCTCGGGCGATGGTGTCGTCTATTCCGGTGAGAGTCCCGATGTCGCATGTCACGAGATGGGACATGCCATTCTGGACACGGTCAAACCGGGCCTGTGGGATGCCGCGGCGCAGGAAATCCCGGCCTTTCACGAGTCGTTCGGCGACATGAGCGGCATTCTGTCGGGCCTGCAGTCGCAAACGCTGCGGATTGCGGTTCTCAAGGAGACTTCCGGTCACCTTTATCGCAACTCGCGCCTGTCGCGTCTCGCGGAGCAACTGGGCAGCGCAATCCGCGCACAAGCCCCTGATGCGGTCGATCCGGACTGCCTGCGCAACGCAGTCAACTCGTTTACCTATCAGGATCCGATGACGTTGCCGAGCTCTGCGCCGGCTGCACAGCTCTCGTCAGAGCCACACTCCTTTTCCCGGGTATTCACCGGGGGCTTTTTCGAGGCGTTGGCCGGAATGTTGGCCGCCACTGCCCACGACCCCGCGGCTCCGACCGAGGAGGAGTTGCATGCCGTCAGTCTCGACATGGGAAAGATCCTGTTGGCGGGCATCCGCCAGGCCCCGATTGTTGCGGACTTCTATGCGCAGGTTGCCACCGCCATGGTCCAGGCCGCGAATGCGAGCAACACCACCTATGGACCTATTCTCAACGCTGCGTTTGTTCGCCGGAGCATTCTGACTCTGCAATCGGCTTCTGCAATTGGAAGCACGTCCTCCATCATGGGTGTGGTGAAGAAAGTAACTGGTGCGGCCGCTGGAAGTGAGCCGCCGCTGGCGCGGATCGCGTTGGATGGCAACAGATTCGGATTGGGCAATCGCGCCGTTCTCGTTCATTCGGCGTCCCATTCCCGAAGCGTGTCCGTGCATGCTGCCGCGGCCGACGGAAGGCGGCTTGCCGCGCCGAGCGCAGACGCTGCCGCAACAGCATTCGTGGATGATCTGATTCGGCGGGGCAAGGTTGAAGTGCCGCAGCGTCGGGCGACGCTGGGCGCGCTGGCTCCACGGCGCACGCTGAAAACCCACAGGCTGGTACCGGCAGACCAGGGAGTCGCGCTGGAGCGCATATTGTTCGATTGTGGCCACGATCACTGATGGGGACGGCGCAAGGCCACTGACGGAGGCAATACGAGGCGGGTTCTGGTACAACTGTCTGCATGGCTGCAGACAAGAAACCTCACCCGCCTGGTGCCATCGTGGCCTCTGATCCACAGACCGAGGCGTTCGTTCGTGGTCTGGTGGAGCGCGGTGAGGCTGCCAAGCCGGATGCCGTCGGTAAACTGCCGCCCGGGGCGACACACGAGATTGTTGGTGAGACCGAAAGCGGCCTGCCAGTTGTCGTGCGCAGGCGGTTTGCCGCGTATTGAGGCTTGGCGCCGGACGAATCGGTGGTCAGGCTTGCGTGGCGCTGCTGCGCAGCCGGTCGATTCGCGCCAGACCCGCGACCGATGCTCCTGAACCATCGACGACACTAAACTCACATTCCTGCGCGCGCAGCGCCATTGAGTAGAGTTGGTTCAACTGCGGTGAACCAATGACAACGACAGTTGGATTCGTGTCCGGCGAAGCCAGCAGTTTCACCGCTCCGCTCACATCACTTGAAATGAGCATCCCTGACAGGTAGGACGCCGTCTCCCCGGGAGCAAGCTCGCCACTGAGTCGCAGGCTTCTGCACTCGAAGATCTTGTGCAGCAATTGCGCCTGCGGGTGCTGGTGAATCCTGGCGACACCGCGCACAAAAGCGCTCGTGTCAGTTTCAGACTTGGCGTTGTTGGGCACGAGGGTCGTCTGCGAGCACAGGGAGGCGAAGATTTCGCCGGTAGGAACGGTCAGAAATTCCTGGACCTGCCCGTCTTCCAGAATGACCCACTTGGTGTGGGTTCCCGGCAGGCACAGCAGGTGCCGCCCCTGTTGCAGCGCCGGTTGCAGCTCGAGCGCACCCAACACCTGGGTCTCTTCACCTCGCATGAAGTCAGGGCTGCCCAGTGGATTGCGGCACGACAGCCCCGGGACTATCTGGATACGGCCACTTCGCAGTCCGATGCAGCCATGCGCAATCTGCTCCGGGCGGACCGGGCAGGGCAGATATTGCGTCTGCACCCACCCCATGCTGGAGCCGACCATGCCGCTGAGGACAATGGGCAGCTCGCCGTGGCGGTCCGTCCAGGCCCTTTTCAGGGTATCCAGGGCTTTCTCAAATGCGCCGCAGACGCGGTTCGCGCCCGGCCCGTCGACTTGGTCCAGCACTCCGGACTGGTCGTCGCACAGGAACAGCCGCAACTGGGTCGTACCCCAGTCACCGCCAATGAATTTCGCGCCCCGCATCCCAAATTCCCCCGATAGTCGCGCTGGTTGGCCGCGCTGATTTGCCCTCGTATGGGCCTGTTCTAGTATATTAGAGCCCAGTCATGAACACCTTTGCACGGACCATTGGACGCATTACCTGCCCGGCTTTCGCTGAAAGCCGGGGCTCGATTGCGTCGCACGATTCAAGGTCCAGTACGAGGTTTCGCGTTCATGAATGCTCAAAGTCCGTTCGCCAATACGTCCGCTCTGCTGCGCCTGCGGGTTACCGCTGAGGCCGATCTCGGCGCGCTGTCGCGCGTCCTCGAGAGATTCCAGAACCTGAACGTGGTGCCCCGCCGGGTTGTGGCGGAAATGGGTACCGGCGACGTGCTTTACATCCAGGTCGATATTGTGGGGATGGCCGAGGAGCGGTTGACGCTCATCACCGCTAAGTTGAACCAGTCGTTGAGCATTCGGGATGCTCATTGGCATGCGGTGTGAGGTGGCGGGTGCGTGCGCCGGCGGTTGGTGCGCGGCGCGAGGCGGTTAGCGCGACGAGCGGCCGCGTGCGGGCGGGCGTCGTTATTCCTCCGGCGGCATGCCGGTGTAGTCAACTGTCGGCGGCTCGGACGGGCCGGGCGGTGAGTAGGGCGGTGGTGGGCCGGGGTGGCCGGGCTCGATCCCTGAGGCGTCGGACTGCGCCTCCGCTTCCACTTCCAGGTCTGTCGCAGCGGGCGCTACCGCTTCGTTCTGAACAAGTGTGGTGCGTGTCGGTTGCTGCTGTGTTGTTGGTTGCGGCAGCCATGGCAATACGCTGTGCGGAACCGGGCGATCAATGGATGCAGCCAATTGCAGGCGCGTTCGGCCGATCGAGTTGTTCGCGTTCAACATGAAAAATGTCAGGACAGCGGCCGTCGCGGCTGCAAAGACTCCTGATCCCACAAACAGCGCGGCGCGATTCTTACCGCCCATGGCGCTTTTCAGTGGTCTGCGTGTGGTAGTCAGTTGCGCCAGTTGAGCGAGCGACTCGCTCGTAACGCCCGGCTCGCGTCGCCGTCGGCCGCGATTGTCGCGCGCGATGCTCTGTTGACTCGCGCGGTCTAGATCTGCCGCGGAAATATCAGTGTTGGCATCGAGTTTGGCCGCGTTGCGCTTGGCTAGTGCTCGCCTGAACGCGTCGGTTTCGGGGATGCGGGTGTTGCGGGGCGGCGTGCGAAGCGCAGCGCCGGCAAAGCCCTTTGGCGGTGCCGACACGCTGGCTGTGCGGGCGGGCGGCGGCGCGCTGGGCCGCGCGGGCGTAGGGGCGTAGGGGTGTACCGCCGAGGAAACGCTAGGGCGCGCGGCTGCGGAAGCGTTGGCGCGTGCGGTGGCAGAAGCGTCGGTCCGTGTCGCAGCGGAAGCGCTAGCGCGCGCGGCCGCAACGGTGTTGGGGCGCGTGGCCGCCGCAGCAGCGGTGCGTGCCACCGCCCCCACAGCACTGCGTGCCACCGCACCCGCACGGGAACCCGTACCCGCACGGGAACCCGTACCCGCGCCGGAACCCTGCCGCGCACCCGCAGCAACAACCTGCCGTTGCGGCGACACCGTTGCGCCATCCATCCGCCAATCACTTTCCAACACAACATGGCGAATGGCGGGCTTCTTTACCTGCGGCTTGCTGCCGCCTTCAACCTGGCAACTGCGCGCAAGACTCAACGAAGCCCACAGCTTGCGGAAATTGATGGGGTAGGGGAGCGTCCGGAACAGGCCGAACAGTCCGAGCTCGCCCTTCAGCAGCTGAAGTGTCGACGGCCGGGCGGCAAAAATGCGTAGAGTGTTTGGTGTGTTGACGGCCACATGGCTCAACACCTCGAGTCCCGAGCCATCAGCCAGCGTCTCGCAGGCGATGATCAGATCGAACTCGTGTCGCGCGAGCAGCGCCATCGAGGCGGCTTTGGTCGCGGCTGTCTCTATGATCAGGTCGTTCGCAAACGTACCGGCTGCTGTAGCCAGTACCTTGGCGTTCCGACCTGCAACGAGCACCCGCATGACACTTAAATACTACAGAATCCAGTCAATTTGCAGTGCCGGCAGAATGCGACACCCATCCGCAGGGAACGCCCGCCGCCCCCAGAAACATCCACCCGCAGGATTACCCACCCGCTGGAACTAACGGCTGGCGACTTCCGCGCCGCGCCATCCGCCACCCAGCGCGCGGAATACGGCAATCTGATCCTGGATGAGTGCAGCGTCGGAACTGGCGACGGCCGCATCGGCCCCGACGAGCGATTGCTCGGTGGTGAGGAGATCCAGGTTACTCAACGAGCCGGCCAGGAACTGGTCGTGCGCCATATCGAAGGCCTTGTGGGCCCGGTCCTGGGCCTCCGACAGGGCCTCCCGGCGATCCAGCTCGGAGCCGTACAGCGCCAGCGCCTGTTCAGTCTCTTTCAAAGCCTGCAGGACCACCGAATCGAAGCCAGCCAGGGCCGCGACTGCGCTGGCCTTGGCCACCCGAATCCGGGCACGCGGACCGGCCATGTTCGGGAAGGTCCAACTGATGCTGGGGCCGAGGCCCCAGGTCCGCGCGTTCGGGGACGTGAATTCGTCCAGCTCGGACGTCACCGTCCCGTAGAGGCCTTTCAGTGTGATTTTCGGGTACAGGTCTGCCGTCGCGACGCCAATGCGCGCGGTGGCCGCAGCCATCCGCCGGTCGGCTTGGCGCACGTCTGGCCTGCGCTTGAGGAGCGACGCACCGTCTCCGACGGGAATGAGCTCCGTTAGGCGGGGTGGCGTTATGCAGGTGGCCAATTCGTTTGGCGCCATGGACGGGGTCCGCCCCAATAGGGCGGCTAGCTGGAACATCGCAGATCGACGCTGTCCCTCCAGAGGCGGGATGCTCGCTCTTACCTGCGCGACGAGCCCTTCGGATCTGACGACGTCAAATTGTGAGCCCGCGCCGGCTTCATTGCGATTGCGCGTAATGTCCGCCTCGCGACTGACGATATCCAAAGAGCGTCGTGCAACCTCCAACTGTTCGCCCAGCGCGCAGATTTGCGCGTATGCGCGTGTTGTCTCTGCAGCGACCGTAATCTTTACGCTGTCGTGAGCTGCCGCTACCGCGTCGCTGTCGGCACGCGCCGCTTCAATTGATCTACGAACTCGACCGAGATAGTCGAGTTCATACCCGACGCTCAATACGGCGTCGTAGACCCAGATGGTTTGGGGTGGATGACCGCTGATCGCCAGGATTTCATCCGTTAAGGCATCGCGTCCTCGGTTCACTGTCACGCCGGCGTTGGTTTGCGGGTAGCGCGCGTCGCGCGCGCCATCGAGCACGGCACGTGACGCCAGCAGGTTTGCCTCCGCGGCTTTCAAGTCGGTGTTGGCGTTGAAGGCCTCGACCAACAGTTGATCGAGGTTCGAATCGTGATAGAGGCGCCACCAGTCGTCGGGTGGCTCGGCAACGGTTTCGGCGGACTTCGACACAGAAACCAACGGTGCTTGCGATCCCGGCGCCGGCGGGGCAGGGCGGTAGTCGGGGCCCAGGGTGCACCCGGCGATGACGCCAAGGGCCACAGCGAGTGATCCAATCAACCACCTCACGACGCCGCCGCCTTGCGCCGCGCGAACATAGGCATATGCGACGCCGGCCCCTCAGGCGCAGCCCGCCGCGTAACAATCAATATGACCGTCAACGCGGTGGCTGCCGCAATCACCACAAAAGCATCAATGATTCCCTGTGTGATCGCCAGGCTATGCACCACGTTGTTCAACACCGCTTCTCCGCGCGTGACTGCGAAGGTGGGATCGCCAGCACGGGCGGTCGCTGCACCATAGGCCTGCACGCGCTGAATCACTTGGCCGTCACCGATCTGGATATGCTGGCCGAGATGATTGGATGCAATCTGTCCACGAACCCGCACGAAGGTCGAAATGAAACCGGTCCCGATTTCACCGCCGAACAAGCGCGCAACCTGGGTCATCGCCCCAAAAGTCAGCGCGTCC
>Ga0307509_10000117_pt1 | contig 116013 bp, 112 predicted proteins | sample 10_EM_MG_FD_202245 | JGI IMG/M metagenome (GOLD analysis project Ga0307509, IMG submission 202245) | Populus trichocarpa ectomycorrhiza microbial communities from riparian zone in the Pacific Northwest, United States - 10_EM | ecosystem: Host-associated > Plants > Roots > Unclassified... | reverse complement strand
CACGCGCGAAAGTCATTACATCATTATGACTCACAATCGTGAGTCATGAAAACATCAACCAATCATAACATAACAATGACACGCAAGTGCGAGTCATGTGAGAACTATGAGTCAACTGACTGCATAGTGTGAAACATAATTATGACTCACAATTGTGAGTCATAGAAAACATACCTTATGACACACAAGTGTGCGTCATGTGAAATCTGCCTTGCTTAGTCACGATTTGTGACATCAGGCTACCCTTACCCACCTTCGCTCACTCCCCACCCCTTCATGGGCCTCCCCAAATTGATGGCCGGCCATTTGCATCAGATGCGGTCTGGCAACAGCTACCTCGCAGCCCATCCTTCCTGGTTTAATCGGGACACTCCCTCTCTCTGCCCCAGGTGCCGCGCCTCGGCTGAAACCTTTAAGCATGCTATCCTGCACTGCAAGGCCCGTCGCCGCCTGAAGGAGAGTCTCCTCCCGGCCCTCACCTCGCTTGACACCGCCTCGCCCCTATGGTCCTCCGATCACTATATCGCCACCCTTTCTAGATTTATTGCACTCACGGCCACCGGATTCCCACCCGACATGTTCCCCCCGAGCCCTACTTCCAGTACTGCCCACAGCCCTGTTCCCTCCCCTCCCTTCTCCCCCTCACCCCGCTTCAGGTTTTCTCCCGCGGAGGATGTTTGATTTGTTTTGGGGTTTCCTTACTTTGTTGTTTTAAGACGGGGATCGTGAGATCTGTTGGTTTTGAATATTTCTTTACAAGTTTATGATGTTTTCCCTTGGTTGGTTATTGCGTCATGGTTTGGCTACGCTTTGGAGAACTGGGTGGATAGGATTTTCCTTTGTTAGTTGTTTGATTACAGGTTTTGTTTACGCCATAGCTCACCACTGCATGCGAGTTCTTTGTACCTTTAAACAAACGAATACATGATTAAAACAAAAAAAAATCCTTTCATCTAGATAGATCACGCAAGCTTGGAATATACTTCTACAGTCTAAAACTATATTGTGTTCTTAATATTGTTACCAACCTTCTACGAAGACAAGTACAATATCCCACATATTTTCAGGTTATGAGCCTGGGTTAGTTAGATACTTCTGCTACCTGTATAACATAACTGTTCAAGACATAAGATACTCTTCCTTAGCGAAGCGTGATACACCATCCTCTATACATATTTTCTCCTCCTTCAAACTGGCTAGAAAGTACTACGACACCCAAGGTTTCGACCAGTACTACGACGCCCAGAGTTTCTACCTGTGCCCACGTTGCAAAAAGAAAAATACCGATTTTTCTCTCCTTCCTCTCATTCAAAAAACGCAGATCGATATCTGCTGCCCGAGAAACTATCTTGACGTACGAGCTAAGGCAATATACTGTTTACGACATTGTCACGACAGCAAATACGCTAGAACCGGCATAAGATACAAATCCAAATCCGTCTAAACGATGTCTTCCTCCGACAAGAAATCTGCTTTCTCTCTTACGATTAAAGATTACCCTAAACTCACTGGTAAAGCCGACTACCTCACCTGGGCCAAATCATGGCAATGGGCCTTCAAATCAGCACAGCTATGGTCTATCTTCAGTGGTGAAAAAGTGAAACCAGAAGTAAGAGAAGAAGGAAAGTCATCAGACTCTACGGTTAAGACAGTAGCAGAATGGGAAGAAGAAAATACTCAGGCAATGTTTCTCCTTATACAAGGAGTATCGAGCACACTACAACCAGACATAGTTTCCTACGAAACCGCCGCCGAAGCCTGGCAAGCAATGAAGGACAGGTTCAACAAAGAAACACCAAACACCGATATTATTTCCCTCAAAAACGTTCTTCTTAACGATTTCAAAATCGGACAAAACATCGCAGATCACACTACCAACTTCGAAAACACATGGAACAGACTAGCGACACGAAGTAAACAAGCCACCGATAACAAAAAATCCTTTCTCTACATCACCAAACTCATGTGTGAATCAGAGGAATTCAAAGGAGCCGTCTACATTGCATCTTTGATGGATACACATCGGGACTTATGCGACACTTTAGCCGCCCGTGAACAACGTGATTATGTCGATGTCCGAGATTTCTTCCTCAGTCGAGCCGCTGAGAAAGCCGAAACAAAAGAAGACGATAAAGCACTCTTTGTGCCTAGGAAAGATCAAAGGAAAAAAGAGTGTACCTGGTGTAAAGCACGCGGATTCAAATGGGACAACCACATCACCTCCAAATGTCACAAACTCAGAAGGGAAAAAGAAAAGAAAGGAAAAAACCAACATGCCGCGTCAGCCGCCCCCGAAACCTTTACGATCCTAGCAGCAACCAATCAATCACCCGAAACAACAACCTCCACTTGGTTATGTGACTCAGGTGCATCTAGTCACATTTCCCCAAACTCAGGTGATTTCCTAAGTCTTACACACTCAGACGCTAGGATAATAACAGCAGACGGCAGAACACATAATGCAATTGCATTCGGGGATGCCCGATTACTGGTGCGATTGCCAAATGCCACAGATCATACCGTGGTTCTCACCAGAACCCTGTATGTTCCCTCCTTTCGATACTCCCTGGTATCTGAATCAAGACTTGATGACGCAGGAGTAAAGATATTGGTTGAAAAAGGAAAAAGAAAGTATGAAAAAGATGGAAAAGAGTTCATGACGGCTAGAAAGTTAGATGGATTATGGAAGGTAGATCTAGCAAATGAAAAAGTGTTAGCTGTTTCATACGGTTCCACATACGAAGAAAGACACGAATCACTTGGCCATCCCAGTATAATACGAGATGTATACAAGGATTCTCCACCCGTACAAATCCCAAAGGATTTTAATTGCGACACATGCAATAAGCAAAAATCCCAACACTCAGCTCCTCCATCGGTCGGTATTCGAACGGAACAACCCTTTGACAAAATACACTCCGATCTTAGTGGACGTTTCATCACACCTACACTAGGAAAAAACGAATACTATATGACCTTCATGGATGATTATACGAGATATTGTTGGATATATCTGCTAAAATCCAAGGATCAAACCTCTTTGGCTATACACAATTTCTGGCAATATACGCAAACCCAGTTCGGTAAAACCATTAAGCGACTTCATAGCGATAACGGAACCGAATACGTAAACCAGGATGTCTCACTCTTTCTTCAGAAAAATGGAACCTTGCACACTACTTCTCCTCCACACCATCCTGAACTCAATGGTGTAGCTGAACGGATTAATCAAACCTTACACACGATAGTACGATGTATACTCCCAGAAGACAAGAAATTTCTATGGGGGGAAGCATACTCCACCGCGGCTTATCTTTACAACCGACGCTGGCATTCGACTATCAACTCCACACCGTATCAGCAACTCTATAAAACGAAACCCTCAATAAGTCACTTACGATCCTGGTTCACCCACGCATTGGTACACATACCATCAGATAAACGAGGTAAATTAGACCAAACCGTGGAAGAAGGTTATTTAGTTGGATACACTTCCAATCCAACAGTATTTCGAATATACATACCCAAACGACATACAATAACCGAATCCAAGGACGTTAAGTTTGATCGGATAAGCGGAGTCTCGCTTAAATATCACTACGAACCAACAACTTATGAAACAACAACTCCGAAAGAGACTATTCCAATAGACACCCCATCCGAAATACCTGGGACATTTCCCTTAGAAGAACCTACTCGACAATCGTCACGACAAGTCAAAATGACAGAAAAAGCGGTTGAACAACTCCACCTCGAAAAAGAAAAAATGAAACGATCCATTAAAGCCATACAAAAGAAGATGTCTAAAGAAGCAGACACGTTTGCTAAAGACATGACTGAAATGACTGATTCTAACCAAATCGAAGATCGAAAACAACAACACGTACTTCGAAGACAATTTCAACAAGAAAAAATCTGTGATCTTCAGGCAAGGATCGACAAAAAGGAATTCGCCGGATTGATGTACCACATCCCAGATCCAAATTCCTATCGAGAAGCAATGGAGTCGGACGAAGTCGAAGAATGGAAAAAAGCAATGGATGAAGAAATGACAGTATTGGAAAGTAGAGGAGTTGGGGAAGAAGTTGATCGACCAACTGATAAGACAGTTCTGAAAGGACTCTGGGTTTACAAAGCAAAAGTCAAAAAAGATGGTACCATTGAACGACCAAAAGGAAGGTATTGCGCCAAAGGATATAGTCAGAAACCAGGGGCAGATTTCGACGACATCTATGCTTCAGTAGCACGACTCGAATCCTTACGAATTCTCCTGAGTATATCAGTCAAACGAAACTATACCCTACGACAACTGGACGTTAAAAGCGCATTCCTTTACGGGAACATTGACGGCGAAACTTACTTGGAATTACCCGAAGGATATCGGAAACCAGGAAAAGTGTGGCGATTACATAAAGCAATATACGGCCTTAAACAATCCCCTCGCCTATGGTACTTCCATCTAACCGAAGCACTCAAAGACATGAACCTAACAGTTACCGACTTCAATCCCTGTATTCTTGTCTCCAAGGATATATATTGTTGTATTTACGTGGACGATATTTTAATCACCGGAAAATCACACCTCATCAAACAATGTATCGACAAATTACAATCACGGTTCAAATGCACTAACGTTGAAACCTCCCTTTTACTCGGCATGCAAATCGAAAAAACCTCCGAACACATCAAACTATACCAAGAACGATACATCACAGAAATCTTGGAACGATTCGGAATGAACGATAGCAACCCAGTAAAAACACCGATTGAAACCAGTTCGACATTGAAAAAAGCGATCGAAGACGAAGACCTATGCGACCAGAAACTATATCAATCCATGATAGGATCACTGATGTACGCAGCAACGGCAACTCGTCCTGATATCGCTTACGCTACACACTTCCTAGGACAATTCTCCTCACAACCAACAACAACCCACCTAGCGGCTGCAAAAAGAGTACTACGATACCTGAAAGGAACACCTACTCACGGCGTAACGTATAAATACAACACCAGCGAAATACCTCTCAGGGTATATAGTGACAGCTCATTCGCCTCCAACCTCACCGACCGACATTCCTATACCGGTCTTATAATTCAGACATACGGACATACAGTTATATGGCGATCGAAGAAACAAAAAACAGTTTCCGACTCAACCACTGTTGCCGAATATGTTGCCCTCGCCTTTGCATCAAAACAAAGCATATGGGTACGACGTGGATTAGCACTACTCAACATCAACACCACACCTACGATACATTGCGACAATCAAGCAGCTGTCAAGCTTACCGAAAACAGCGGTGTATCAGACCGAACCAAACACATCGATGTTAAGTACCATCTCGTCAGGGAATTAAGGGAAAAGGGAGATATTAGGATTGTTTCTGTTGATACGAAGGATAACCTAGCAGATGTATGTACTAAAGGACTAGCGAGGATTTTATTTGAAGGATTTCTGGATAGATTAGGAATGGAAACGTAGGGGAAGTGTTAAAATGTACGATTTCCTATCCTGTAATAGAACGGTCCTGTATGAACTAGTGGATTCTAGAAGTTTCCTTGGGTATTATTAATGTTCGTGTAACAGCAGATGGATATAAAAGGGGGCTGGATTTCCTTTCATCTAGATACAACGAACACCGCTTCTCTCCTCCCAACGATTGAAATCAACACCATGGTTTTTTGTCGTCACTTTCTCCCCTCGCACTCTTAGTGAGCTGCACCCTCTGCACTCTTCGTGAGCTGCCTCTCCCTTCGGTCGCGTCGCTTCGCTTCAGTTATCTTTGGTTCTCGGTTGCGTTGCGTTGCTTCTGTCGTACTCTTCTCCCCTGCCTCATGGTGGGTCTCCTCCTCTCTCAGGCGTCTTCCCTCGTCAATGGGTCGGTTGCAGTTTCGGGTTATCGTCGAAGTAGTGGCCACGGTGGTCCTGCTGCCTGATATCGCACTCCCTTCTGGCATCATCGATCGGTACGGTCGGCTTCTCGAAAAGTCGTGATCCTGTTACGGTCCTCCCTCCCTCGCACTTCTTGGGTCGTTTACTCTCGTGTCCCGTGTCTCGTTCCCGTCGCTCGGTTACAGCTATCTACACTCTCGTTGGAGGCATCCTGATGCCACCCCCTCCCCTCACCGTCCACCTCCCCGTGGTGGCACCTCGGCGGTCCAGTCTTGAGCAGGCTCGCCTTGGCCTCGGAAGTAATGTTCGGCGTGCGTCAACGTGTTTTTGGTGCGACTGCCTTCCCCCTTGCCATGCTTTGGTTTTCCTTACGGGTTGCTTTTATTTTTCCTTTGTTTGGTTTGGTACACGGCTAGGGTTTTCCTTTCATTTCCTCCCCACTTTGTTGTTTGGAATTTTTGCTAGGTACATGTAGTTAGTAGATTTTCTTTTCTTTCAGGGTGGCTGGTGTGCGGTTGGTCTCAGACCAGAGAGACTTGGGGTGTTTGTGTTTTTTCCTTGGGCCGGTAAGAGGTGGACACAGAGGGTTTGTTTACGCCATAGCTCACCGCTGCATGCGAGTTCTTTTTCCCTATTTAAACAAATGAATACATGACTTAAACAAAAAAAAAAATCCTTTCATCTAGATAGATCACGCAAGCTTGGAATATACTTCTACAGTCTAAAACTATATTGTGTTCTTAATATTGTTACCAACCTTCTACGAAGACAAGTACAATATCCCACATATTTTCACAAACCCCTCCCCTTCTAACCCCCCGGGTTCGATTATCGAAAGCCTTCTTTGCAACACTGCCCTGCTTTGAAGAACTCACTTTTGCTTGCCAAATACCCCTGTTCGTCACGGCCTGTAGTTGGGGTGGCATGAGGCGGTGGTTGGGAGATTCTTTATTTTTATTTTTTTCGGTAGTATTGGCAGCCTGAGGGCTTTAGAATAGAATACAGTTGCACCTGGCTACAATGAACGCCAAGAATCAGGAGCTCGAGGCTGCATTCACTAATTTTTACCTGGTGAAAATATTCTATAAATTATGCCGGCTTGGTATGAACGGGACTATACAACTTTTGTGGGTTTTGCGGGGGTACCTGACTTGGTGAAAATATGCTGTAAACTATGTCGGCTTGGTATAAATGAGACTATATAGCTCCTGTGGATCTTGTGGGGGGTGCTATCATACATTACCATTTGTTGAATAGAAACCCTCTGGTCGAGGGAGCAAAACCCGACTCCGGGAGTCTCTTTATGGCCTCAAACTACCGGTACCGCTTTGAGGCACTTTGGAGCATCATCCTCATATCAGTCGAGTGATGCAGAATGATGCCGGGAGGATACAAGTACTGTGCCTCATCGCCTCGTAGGTAATAGATACAATTCAAGGTCACCTGGTATTCGTGGGGTTGTAGTATTCCGTCGTGGGGCACTTGTTCCATTTTCATCGTGAAGTTGGAGCGGATATGGGGGATTGGGGTTCTCTAAAAATAAAAATAAAAACTCTGAAAAAAAACCTACTCTGTCATTTCTTTTCTTGGCTCCTAGTCTCTCACATGCGCGGGGGGGGGGGGTGAAGTGAGGTTTGTTTATCCCATCAACATCTATCCATTATTTTCTTTCTTCGTGATTCCTTTAGGCGCACCTTATTTAGCGACACTAGACATTGGAGGGTTGTCGAGGGGCGAAAGGGAAGGTGTGTAAGGTACGGTACTGTAGGAGAATAATTGCCTCGGGAAGGCAGGGGGCTGCCTGGCGGGGGTAGCCTGGGTTTTTGGGTAATGTTGTTTCATGACCGGCTGTAGTCGGGTGAGCGTGTGGGCCCGGGAGGTTTTGATGTATGGTGGATACCGGTACTGGGCTAAGGCCATTGTTATGCCTGAGCAGATACGGTGTGTTCTTGGATATTTCCCCTTCGGTGGTCCGGGACCCTGGTGTTGTTTAGTCATGCTTGCCTTGAATTTTGGCCAAAGTCGTGTTGACTCTGGGCAATGCTTATGGCAATGGCTCGTTGGATTTGGTTAGATGGCTCCTAGAAGAGATAGCCTTGTTACTCCTAGGGATGCCGGTAGGTGTAATATAGGAACTCGGGTGTTGTTTCGTGTTAAGTTAAAGATTAATCGGCTTGGGGGATCTTTAAAGGATTGATGCTTCTTGGTGAGCGGTTACTGCATCTAAATTTTCAATGACCTTTCACTATCCTGTGGTCTAGTATCTCTCGCTCACTCTTATGCTAATATCTAAGTGTAATAGCTATTTTCCAAGCAAAACCTTAGAGCTCATAGCAACTACCACGACTTCTATTCTTTTACTACAACTAAAATACTAGTAGTGGCAATCCTATCGGAGGGTATTTGTGAGATAGTGTGGGTGCAATATCTCGGTTTCTACCTCTTTGTTCTCCCGCTTCTCTTTTCTCCATCTTTCTACTTTAACCCCGGGAGATGCCTAGAATCTAATACCCAATAGTGTTAAGTCAGGGAGCGCTGCTGTGCGGCCAAGCACTGGTAGATAAAATAATGCGGTGAGTTGCTTGTTGCTCTCCTAGCTCTAGGAGCCTTGTCTCCTAACGGAATCAAGACAAATTATTTCCTGAAAAGATGACAAATTCACCAAGCACTTCTCCACTTCCTACCCCCGAACAAGCATTCGCTAGCCAAACGATCACTGTTACTAACGGCTTTATAAAGCCCGAGATCCGCTCTGATGGAGTGGTACGGTCGCGCGGGTCTGTTGACGGGAGGGTGATGTCGAGGTGTCTGAGATTGCTAACGGCTACTTAAGTAGTGAGGACTTCTACTTGTATAACCCGATACATCCTTTGATGTCCTGGTGTACCCGCACACGTCCACACTTCAGTGTTCCTCCATACTATGTGCGCTTGCTGTTACCTACGCTCATCGATGCTTCTAATACGATATCCTGCTGCTGGGATTATTGCACCATCACTTTAAAGGCCCCAGTCTTCCTAGCTTGCAAAATCTCGTTGCACAATTACTTCCACCTGGTAGGCGGCGGCGCCCCGGGATTCCCGGCAGTGCATTCTTAGAAGTCAGCAGAAGCCCAAAACTGCTTTAGGGCCACGATTTCTCTCCACCCCACCCCAATAGTGCGCCAACCCAGCACTAGTAAGCAAAGCCCCCCCACAGAGGACTAGAGAGCTAGCTCTAGAAAAAGTTACATTCTGATGCTAAGCTTGTATGCCCTCTGACTTACCGGATGCGTGAGAAATTATGTCGTCTGAAATTGTTTGTGAATATTCCGGTGAGGAAGGGACTATATTATTATGTGATAAGTCCCCTGTTGTGGACCTTGGGATCTGGGCTCACGACTCATCACTCGCTCAAGCAACCTTTTTCTGTGGCAGGCAGGATTAGATTGACCTGTGACCAAGGTTTACTGAGACAAATAAACAAGCAACCCAAACGAGAAGGTAACCGATCCAAGAATCGCATTATACAAAAAGCGTGGCGCCTTCTAGGGTAGACGTACTGTATTAATATACGAGTTACAATAGATTAGATATTCCCCCTGCCCAACAAAACCCCCCCGACAGAGAAAAGGTAGGAAAGAAAGAGATTTGGGAAAAGTCACCTCCGCTACTCCTACTATTAAGCCCCCTACCATTGCTCCATAACGCACTCTCCCTCTGCCTTACCAGCATAAAACCCTCGGCCCCTCACTAGTCATCCCAAGAGCCTAGTCCGCCCCAGACACTTCCTATGGCCCCCGGCACCGCGCGGCTGCGCTTCAAATACCACTCGTCCAGCAACGATGTAAGGGTGCACATAACCTTGGACATCCTCACCACCACCACTACCACCGCCACCTTCACCCCCGAACCTCTAATTTGCTCCATCTAGCTAACACCTGGCCTTACCAGGTGACGGATACCAATGGCGTCGTGAGCAGAGGGGAAATTGAGGTGCTCACTCTGGGCCGAGAAGCCCAAGAAGGACCTAATTGGGATGCTTGACTGGAGAGACTACCTACTAACCTGGTGTTTACTGTGAAAGTAGGCTTGAACGGCGCGGGGAGCTTGCTGAAGGGGTTGACATGCCCTGTACCCCTTGAACTACTAGGGTGGGGTTCAAAGTGTAGGCTCATCAAGGGTGGAGTATCATAAGGAGTTTAGTTGGTCTGGTGGGGGCTTCTCACCTGTTCATTTCTAGGTTACAGGGGTGCCAATGGCCTATAAAATTGACGGAACACGAGACGGGGATTACGTCTGTGATGGTGTGGGGGAGAGAACTTTTCTGGGTAAAGGAAGTTGGATATGTAGGTTGGGAGAGAGCCAGTGGTAGCATCTATAGTGCTCGCTTAAAGAAAGCGCAGAAGAGTAGCGCGTATCATTTCATTTCACATCTAACACAGTATTATTAGCTTATCCATTCTCTGTATCTCTCGTTTCTGTAATATTTCTTAGACTGCGGGGGCATAACTTCCGAAGATGTCTCACGCCTAAGAGTTCCAAAGAGGAGGAATGGCCGAATTAAATCCAGTGCGAGATGTTTAGAATGAGATATAGTTGATATAGAGGTGTCCTTTGATTGAAATTAGCTCCAAGAGCTCCTCCAAAACCAGACACCCCTACCCACCTTCTCAGTACTAACGAATGTGTCCAACCCTCGCAGAATGCTATCTAGCATCCAGACTCTTATGAAACATTAAATGTGCTAGCTCCCACTTGGATGCCACATTTGCCATACCTTGGCTGGTACATACTCGAGCACTATCCTCTTTACCGAACCAACCCCAGAGACAACTCAATGATGGCATGCTAACCTACAAACCGTATTCGAGCTCATACCTGGGCTGCTATACGGGTTAGTGCTTGAGGGCATCCGAATTGACTGTTGGCTGGGGTCGGAAGCTGCCTGCGGATCTTGTCCTCATCCGTTGCTGACCATATTATGGAAAGCGCTGCACTACACAGAATAAAATATACCCCCAGTCCTAAATACTAGGTGCCTCCGGATGGATTGCGACGCCAACAGTGGGTATCCTGCAAGAGAGTATGCGGCATTCAAACATCTCGAACGAGGAAGTGAACTAGCCAACAGCCCAGGAGTTCTTTCTGACCAAAAAATGGGTATTAGAGTGCTAGGACCAAACTCCTCCATTGAGGACTCATTGGCTGGGCTAACAGTCCTTGAATGGGGGGAGAGGGGGGCTTTTACACTAACTTAGAGGACACAAATCCGGAAAGTAATAGATAACGTTGGAGACTATGATGCACATAGTATCACTCGGTACCACCACATACATTTTCTACCACTACTATGGGAATAGTACTATAACCTCTCTATACTACTCAGTTAAGCTAAGCAGAAAGGAGAAGAAGAAAAGGCTACATCGAGCCATACTATTTCCCCAAGGATGCAAGAGATTCGATTGGTTCCGGGATCATAACGAATCATTAAGAGTGATATACCCTATATACCTGACAACCTATAAAGCTTCCCGACCCCCTCGACGCCAGTTCAGCCAAAGGCTTCATGAGCCGCAAAGCATAGAGACGTCATAAAGGGTAAGAAAAAATGTAATCCCATTCTGAATCAAAGTAGAACACATTGTATCCAAAAAGATTCCAAACCCCAGGGGGGGACTCACGGGAGGCTCACACAATCTAAGCTCCTTAGTTCCCCAATCCCGCGTGGAGCAGAAGCTATTTAACTCTCCTGCCCCCACCCAACGAACTATTCACCAAGCTGTAATGGAACTCCTGACTGAGTTTTTGCTGGTTCCCCGAAGGTTAGTTGGTTCCCGACATCTTAGCTGCTGCACTAGTTAGGTATTTCATGCAACATTACAAGTGCGAATAGGTACTTATCTTGCGGTAGGCAGGGTTACATTCCTTTTCTTCCGTCGAGGCTTTAAGGGTGATATTATGTTAGTGCTTGTTGATTATACCGTAGGAAGGCATACGTACGTTCTCGAGAGAAGAGAACCTATATATATAGGTCGATTGCTATTGGTGACGGCAATATTGATCTCCTTGCGCTGGGGAGAGTGGCCACAGCGGAATATCAATGATAGGGAAGGGTAGGTTTTTCTACGAGTAAATCAGGGTTTTGAGAGGGGCACCGCACACTCTTAGGTGTGTAACGGAGGAGTGCAGTGCTACGGCACTCACTACATAAGGTAATCCAGCCAAGTGCATTGGGCCCTCCCTACCTTTAATGCTGGTGATATGATAAGAGTAATATCATTGTCAGGAACATTCACTTGAGCATATATAAGGTGCGAACAGTTCAAGTCCTAGTTATGGTAAGATATAACACCCGTCTAGCACGACTCTTAAGTGCTAGTACACAGCCTGGAATCCATCTGCTTTTTGAGACACATTTCCAAAACAGCGGGAATGTCCTATGGGAATTTAGGCCTGGGCACACGCGCTAAGCCAATTCTTGGTCGATTTAGCCAATCATACGACAATTATTACCTTCACCCTGTAGAGCTGTCCCTTCCTAAAGCTCTCTGATCAGTATCGACCGATCTGTGATAGCGAAGAATTTATTAAAGCCTGCATGGCATTAGCAAGAGATTTAAGCAAGGTATCAACGCTAACGCGCACATAGTCCTCGCACTGCCCAGATGGCAACCGCCTAGACTACGTGCGTACCATATCAGAGGAGCTCAAATGCTATCGTAGCGCAGCACCGCCAGCCAAGAACCACTGTATTGGGATTTCAAGTTTCCTTGGGCAATGACACAGGTCTGCGTGACATAAGCAGAAGCCTAAGGAAGGACAACATCAAAGCACACGGGAACCCTGGAAGGTTCAGGGGGCAGCAGCTATTTGCGTACATACCTCGCCAAAGCAGGTAAAATACTTTTCTAGCTGTATGCAGGGGGGAGAAGTGGCAATGATCGTGGGATATAGAAGTCGGATAGTGCTCTGGATGCAGAAAAGAGGAAAGGGCACGCGGGGACTAGTGTTCTTATACAAAAATCGCTTGAGTCTTAGTCTAGAAGGCATTAGGCGCGAAGTGGTGGGAAAAATTGGCACGACAAAAAATGACTTTTAACGTTAGGTATCATATGTCTGCGAAATAAGAATCAGGAGCTGATATGGTCACCGAAAATCACTCGATATGAATTCTGTCTGACAAGTAGGGTGTGAGTCTCACAATGCTCGATTCCAGGGCAAAAAAAAATAAAAAATGAGTTTGAGGGCCCCTAGTGGAGGCCTGGGGGATGGAGTTAGGCTGGGGCTATGGAAAGGTTACGGGGGCGTGATTCAAAGAAGCCATAGCGAAGCATCTTTCCCTCATTTTCTTCTTCTCTCCTTTGTCAAACATTTCAGTAACCTGACCACACACTCCCCTAATCCACTCGTGAAGCCTGACTTGAAATTCCCACGAAAAGACCTGAAAAAGCCACAGTGGTCCTCTCTCATTGCACACCTATCAATGTGCGGCTGCCCGACTGTCTTCGGCGTATTAGTACAGCTATGATCCTTAACCGCCGAGAAATCCTGTCTTTTCTCACCGCAAAATCTCCCAGTTTCCATGACCGATATTTAGGATGCGAATATTCCTTTCTTTTTTCCCTGAGGATGTAACTTAGCTGCTCTTGTACCGCAGCGGGTGTTTCAGAAAACTGTACTGTAAAGTACAACACTGTTACGAACCTCGATCTAAAACAAAATTCAAACCCACCTCTCAGCAGCAGCATAAGCATTCGTTCCTAAGTGAATATTGTGTGAGGAAACCTAACGAGCGCAAGACCAAGAGCCTGTTTAGCTCACAGTCGATATGCTCCATTATACATCTTTACTCGTCCCCATAGAGTCAACCCCAAATCGTGATTCCGAAATCTCAAAATTGCGGTTGCATTTGGCAGAGGGCGGCTCGCAAATCTTGATTTGAAATCATGATCTCGAATCACGGCTATGATACCTCAATTCATAGAAAAGCCAAACAGAGCCTAAGATGTTGAGAACTGACTAGCTCTTGTGTAACTAGCAGGACTTAGGCATTCGATCCCCTTCCGCGTGAGCTATTATTGAGCATCCGTCATGTATCTATTATAGAAGAGTTAAGAAATTTCTGCCTTCCAGGTACATACCGGGAGACTGAAGTCCTTAGCCTTCTTGGATAAGGCTGTAGCGAGAATTAGTCCTGTTATTATAACACCAGGTGGCAGAACACGACTCTAGGCCGTAAACATAGGGCGTAGTCTGCGATAGGTAGGGTAGCAGAAGGAAAAGAGGAAGGGGGGAAAGAAGAAAAAAAAAAAGGGATGTTTTGCCTCTTTTGATTTGTCAATGCCGCTGAATATCATACGGACTCTCTAGTATCGGGGCCTCTGAACCTTTGTGATGGTGACCATTTACTACCAATTCAACCTTTTCACCATTGACCACCTTGTAAGCCTACCGGTATAGTGTTATGTCCCCTCAAAAAAAAAAAGCCAGGTGCTTAAGATAGGTCCCCGCTCGAGGAAACATGAGATAAGTCCAAGAATACCGATATTATCGTAGCCAGCCCCGTCCAAGGACTCCGTCATTCCAAACTGTGTTATCCGGTTCCCCCAATGCCTTCTAGAGGAGAGAAAAGTGGCCAAAAATGCAGTTTTCTTTCCTACTATAATATAGCCTTTCGAACACTCCTCACACACAGCGTCGGTCAATTCGTGAAAATGGGCACATGATTTTCGCAATCAACCGGAACCCCTCTAGTAACCCAATACGACCAGCAATCTGCTATCACGGGAGGTGATTTGTGTCATTGCCCCTGGCTAACCACCAGTGTCTTGGGGCACACTCCCTTCCTTCATCTATGCCCTAGCAGGACATGACCCTACTCGATAGTTTGTAATACTCCTCAAGAAATCAAGTACCGCATCCTTATATTCCCAACACCTCTCCAATTAAGGAGAGGGTGAAGCCAAGAGTCCAGGAATATCAGCAGTTAGGACGCTTCGCGTGGGAGTGTGGCACGGTAGCAACGAGTGATACTCTGGGTATAGCACACTAGTCGCGATAAAACAGCCACTCAGGACTAGGAAATCGTAAAACGAAAAAAATCCTCACTCTAAAGAGGAAGCCGCTCTTGCTCGGAATTTTGGGGGGCGTCGCATGGGGTCTCACGGATGAGATAATTCCGGCAAGATGTATTGGTGGCCATCGTGCCTGGGGGTACTGTACACACCCGTCACTCCGTTCAACGCGACTTTTGCAATAACACATCTTTTTTTAAATTGGAAGTTAGGCTATTGTAGTTATCATCAACAGTAAGCAAGTTCACGCAGAAAATGGACACTACATAGTAACACAGCTAGCAAGTGGAAATACCCAACGTATGATACCAAACGCAATACCGCAACCCCGAGATTACTGTGGAGAAAGGGACACGACAGCGTCCACCGCTCGCCCGGCCGATGCGATACACAAAGCAGGGGGCAGAGGGAAGAGGAGCAGATTAAATAAGGAAGCAAGTAAATCCAGTCACCGAATAGCAGAAATCCGAATGACAAGGTGAAATCAGAGAAAAGGAGCAAAAGTCAGAGTATACACCTCAAACCACCAACTCACAAACCTCAATCAAGTATGATGAGAACGAAAATACTTAGAAAAAAAGAAAGAAAAAAGCAAAAAAAAGCAAAGCAAAGCAAAGGAGAGCTATACACCCCCAATCCCGATATCCCCAGACAAATCCAACCATCTCAAGATATGACACTTCCGCACCCCAAACACCCAACCCCCTCCTCCCACTTCCCCCCTTTATCACCCCACTCCTTCCTACTCCTAAGATCCCTGACGGTAACCACCACAGGTCCGTTGGCCTCCGGACGAATAGACACTTGGAAGAAGTCTTCCTTGTCGCTCCCCGTTGCTATATTCTTCCCCCTTGCGCTAGAGGATTTCGGGGTCTGAGGTTTTGAATTTGAGACAGTAGCTACCGCTGCGAAAGTGCGTTTTTTCCCCCGGGCTCTGTTTGTGGCGGTGACACTTTCGTCTTCCTCTCCTGAGCCTTCTTTTTGATTATTCTTGATGGGAGAAGAGGGGCCTTCGATTATTTCTTTGTAAAGTTTCTTCTTGATGTCGGCTATCAGGCACTCTTCGTGCAACCATATTTTGCACGAGGTGCAGGCGTACATTATTTTATCGGGGTTGTAGTAGCCACGGCATTTGCAGTGTTCTCTGACTTCCTATATCGCCACTATTAGCCCTGCCCCCACATATTAAAGGGGTGGTAGTACCATAAGCATCTGGGTAGGGTAATCAAACTTCTGCCTCCAGAAGAGATCTGGCAAATCTTCTTCCTCGTCCAATTCCATCCAATGCTTGACAGTCGCCCTGCCACTAACAGTCATAGCATCTATGATCTCCATATGGTTACTAGCGATGATCTCCTTCGCCCCGTGGTAGGGTTGTCTCCCGCCCGGCAGCTCCTCTGGCCAGTAGAGCCAGTACACGCGCAAGTATACGTGGGACTCGTCGATAGCACGAATCTCCAGCACTCGAGCCACCCAGAATTTCTTGTCGTCTGAGGCGCCTAGATCCGTACCGTGGGGGATATTACTGTGGTTCACGAAGATGTGCTCATTTAGGGCGAAATTTTCGGTCCCGACTTTAGGTATATATTGCGTTAGTTATGAAGTAGGAGAGTATATTGGGGGGGGGGAACGTGCCGACAAAACTCCGATACTTTGTTAACTGATCCCATTGCTTCCTTGGTTTTATAGCATAAAGGGTAGAATCGAACGGTACTTCCCTATCAATCTCCTGATGCTTCCGCGATGCCCCTACGGGATTAATTGGAACTCCGGACTTCGTGTACCTCTTCGCCTGTCGTGGCGTGTAGCCGCCACCAGCATTGCCAGTACCACCCTTCTTTTTCTTCTTCTTCTTTGTTGCCAGAGGGGCGGCCTTGTACTCAACCGCGAAGGGGCAGTCCGATATTATTAGGGGTGAATTATCGCTGACCGATGACTCGCTCTGCTGTTCATCTGGCGGCTCTACCGCGTTCTCACTAACTCCTCCTCCTCGCTTGCGCTTTGGTGGCATGGTGGAATTCCTGTATCAAAAGATGTTTTTATTTTTACGCGCTTAAACCGCGTCTTCGTTTCCTGAAGCGCTAGGACCGGAGAGGACGGGGGCTGGGTTGAGCTGAGTTAGTCGATAGGCCCGAATTGAGTTGAATTGACACCCTAGAGAGCGTTTAACTGCGGGTAGTGAGGATGAACGAGCACAGGTCGTGGTTGCCCGCGGTACTTATTCGATGCCACGGGAGGAGGTGAGGGCACGGTGAGTTGTTGCACGGTACTGACGGGTATGGTAAGTGCACGGCGCAGTAGGGCACGTACCCGCGGTTTGTGGCACTCGCTCAGTCGCAGTTGAACTAATCCGTCGTAGCAAAAAGAGACGACGCGAGACGCACAGGGATTAGGCAAGAAGCGTGTCGACACCCACAAGCTATTTTATTTTTTTCAATTGTTATTTTTTGGAGACCGGAAGAGAGAGACTGAGGGGGGGTAAGCGAAGGAGAGTAGATAGCGGGATGGAAGAAGTGAGGGAAGGAGGGGCTAGGAGCGCTAGTTGGTGCTACCGGTAGAGGGGGAGGGGGCCTTACAGTTCACTTCGAAGGTCTTTGTAGGATCGATGAAGAAAATACAGGTACCAGTCGATGGGTGTGGAGAGAGGAAATTGGGTTGCTGTGATGCCGGTAGGGTAAACACTCAGTTCTCCAGCCCACCTGAGACAGAGTTCGAAGCCAAGAGAATACGAGTCGTCAGAAAATGACGCCTCCCTCTGCTGCCACAGATTGCGGTTGCCGTGTTGGAGGCTCTGGCACTACGAATGAGTGATGGAAGAAGCAGAAAAGGGAGGGGAGGGGGAGGGGGAGGGGGAGGACAAAAGAAGAAGGGGAAGGAAGGGGAAGGGGAAGGAGGGAGAAGGAGAAGGAGAAAACTGGAAGGTTTCATTGATAATCACATACAGCACGGTACTCCTGCCAAACGACTACGATGTGGCCGCAGCGTGTGGCGTTTGGCGGCAAAGTCCAAGTTCAAAGTGCTGTCGGATGTCCTCCGGGAATTGGCGTTCTTTTGTGGGATTTGGCACAAAGGCTCATCGATGTCCCAAGAGCTCGGAAAACAAAAGGAAAAGACGAAAGAAAGAGGTCCAACAATGTCCACTTCTCAGGAAAATTCAAGTTCTCGTCCGCTTCTCCTCTCAATGTCCCCAGAGCCCCCTTCTATCCGACAAACCTGGAAACAAACATCAACCCCACTGATGAGGAAACAACCACGCAAGCGCACGAATATTTTAGTATGTTACTGCGTGTCCGGTGTCTCCTCTGACAGTACTCTGCTCAATGATACTAGTACTGCATACCATGCTCCCTTGAAGCCATTAGGACATTGAATTTTGTAGTCTACCGCGGCGAATAAAACACGGCCTAATATCAAAATTCTCACGAGCCCCATAAGCCAACTACCTCCATGATATCTACTCTCGATTTCCACACGCTGGATACCCTCCAAGTTATACCCCAGCAATGCCGGGTCAGAACACATCTTCGCTCGATGATGGTGGTGATGCATCCATGCGTCTCTCTCTCCCCACGGGGAACCGGACACCGTGATCGAGTAAGCATTCTACTACCGGTATGGTACTCTCTAAAATACCGTGTGGTAGCTGTACGATAGAAGTACAAGTGCAGGCGGTTGTGTACTCGCAATGTCGAAGCGTTTTTAGAAAAGACCGCTATTGCATACAGCCAAAATTTGCCACTTCTTCTCCAATTTAGGTGGTATGCAATAGCAGTCTTTTCTAAAAACGCTTCGACATTGCGAGTAAGTCCCCCCAGGCGGTACGGTAGGAAACCGCACTACGCTTGCAGCTGCTCGGGCTGCGGAGAGCTTACCAGTAGAGGAGCACTGTACGGAGTACTGTACCGATGGCAAGTGACCGCGCGTGCCATAGAGTATCTGTACCTACATAAATAACACACGGGGGACCGTCTTACAGGATCTGACTGGCTCCCAGCATGTGTCTAAAGATCTGACGATTCCATTTCCTACTTGGACCCTTTGTCTGTTTGCCTCTCTGTCTCCCCGAACTTCTGTTGGAAAAAAAAGCAAAGGGGGCGGGGGAAAAAATGAAATCTCTATCGTATTGCATCCATCGAATTAAAACTACCGTTATCGCTATCTGTGATGCCATATCACACCCGCTCACTACAACAATTCTAATGCAGCCGTCGCCAACGAAAGGCCTCACAGTACGAGTAGTTCGGGCACTAGATCATATGTACGACACCAGCATGCGAGGCGCTAAACCACCGGAACATAATCAACCGTAACGCAAAACCACCTCTCTTAAGCACCGCGGGCTGACTACCCGTTACCTTTCGTCCACCCCCTCTACTACCCGAACCTTCTCTTCCAATTCTCTGACCCACCCCTCAACTTTGCCCATATTACTCTGTATTGTCCCCTCGCTCTCCTTGACCACTGTTTCTACCTTTCCCAATGCAGCCCTCCAGCGTGCGATCTCCCCGCCTAGCTCCTCCTGTCTCCTCTCCAACTTGGTCAGGTTTTCCACTGCCTTTCCGGCGTCACCATGGATGGTCCTGAGACTTCGTAGGCGATCGAGGACAGGCGGTAGAAGCGGGCCGAGATTCTCGATCGTGGGGAGTGCACCGTAGAGTGCGTTTATCTTGGCTTCTCGTTCGCTCATGTCTACCACTGGGGCGGTACTACCCTCCGGGGAGAGTTGGTCGGCTTCCTCCCTTCGAGCATCGGCGGCGGCTTTAGCGGCTTTCCTGGCCTCTGCTAATTTTTCTGCTTCCTGGGTCAGTTGTTTTACCCGTTTGTTGGCTGCGTCGAGGGATGATGTGGAAGAAGCTGTCAAGACAGACATTTGTCGGCTGAGTTCGTCGAGGGTAGGGATTATGGCCGAGTTGGGAAGCTCTCTGTCAATGCTTAGAGTAGGGGACGCGCTCATCCCCAGGACCTTCTCGAGGACGGTTAGACGCTTGTCGAAGTCTGCTGCCTTGGCTAGAGCGTGGGACTGCTTGAAGGTCGGGGCATAAGTTATTGTGTATGTTGTTGTTGAACCGCCTGCTATAACAGGCGCAGTCTCGGGCGCCTTATAACAGAGCAGTTAGCGGGTTCTCAATATAGAATAGATAAAAATGATCACACTCACGTCAACTGCAGCCTTCTCACCACTTTGCTCTTGAGTGTTTGGCGTGGTAACACTCATAGCAGTAGCCAACTTCTTTGCCAGCTTAGTCTGAGCACCCCTCTCTTCCTTGCTCACGGTCTGTAGTCCCTCAAGAGCATTGCTCAACTCATCAATGCTCGACTTGAACTCCACCATATCCAGAATATCCTCATCACCCTCCCCTTCACTCACCCCCCCTTGGACTGTTCCCTCCTCCACCCCACCACTAGGTTCTTGCTCTCTAGCCTCAATTTCACCCCTAACCTCCTCAACCTCCCTCCTCAACCTCGCCAATCGCTTTTCCAGCGTCTCCTCACCAAGCTCGTCGTCGTCCTCATCATCCTCGTACTCCTCATCCTCATCATACGCTCCGGCCCTCCTCCTCCGCCTCCTAGAGCTAGCCCTATAACTTCTTCGCTTCCCACTGATACGATCCGAGAAGTCAACCCTCGTTGCGTCGATCTCGGTATGCTTGAAGCGTCCTCTCGCAGCCGCAGGTCTTAAATGGTCATAGCTGATGCCTCCACTGCCATCCGCGTCTCCCCCGTCTTCAGAACCGGAGGTGGAATGCCCTGCACTTGTAGATGTCTGGAGGGTGGATATATCCTCCGCGAGGTCTGGGGTTTCGTATACGTCTTGTGAAATGTCCTAGGTGAAAAAAGGACTGTAAGCTTGATTGAGTCCTCCCCACTTTTTATAGGATTTGAGAGCATACTAAATCTGGAAGAGCGGCGTATTTGGAAGACATTGAAGCCGGCGGTGTGGGAAGGGGAAAGGAAAGGGTTTTGGTGGAGACTTTGTGATTATCGCTTTGGCTTTTTCTGGGATGACCCTGGAGGGATAGATTGGTGGGGTTATGTGACGGATGGGTTGTTGCTTGGCAGACGCAAGGAGGTTGTGCTATGCTGAAGTTACGGTAAGTTATGCAAATGTGGCTCAGGTTTCATCACAGCAGCCCGAGACCTAATCACCATCCTGGACCCGAAAAAGCCTGAGGAAGGGAGGGCTAGGAAGAGTTATCGTGAGGAGGCATGCTCCGAATTTTCGACTATATTATGACTGGCGTTTTGAGATCTTGCACGATCGCCGAGCCTCAGTCCAGTCCGGTACTCGGTGAAAAGTTGGCCACAATGGGATGAGATGGGTGGTTTGGGCCGGTCAATGAAAGTCAACAGGTACTACAATACTGTGATTGTGCTCCTTGATTGGTGCTAGCCAGTCAAATTCCAGTAATTCCAATGCGAGCATCATGCTTCCGCATATCTTGATGTGTTTGATACCCTGCGTCATGAACAAAGCCTCGAGAATACTCGAGTACCGGCATCTGTTGCGTGCAGTGAAGCATCGTTGTGCTTCACTTATCACATTACAATTCATATGGAGCAGAATCGAACCGCGCCAATATAATCTAATCCGAAACATCTATTTTATTTGGTTGCTACTATACCAATGGTATGATCAACGCAAGGAGGCATTTCCGTACTATGCTAAGACGCAGCGCTTGTACGTTCCTCCTACTACATGCCTAAACCGCATCGAAAGAAACAAATAGGAAGAAGTATTGCAAAGGACTCAAGAGTCCGCCGAAGCAGCAGCGCTAGGAGAAAGGCCTGTATCAGCATCAAGCCAAACAACCTCACGCTGCAGAGGGGGGGAACATACCCAGTAATTATCTCAACTAACTCTCCAGTAATGACTGCCTGCCTAGTACGATTAAAAAGAATTTGGAATCGATTAATCATGTCACCAGCATTCTTGGAGGCATTGTCCATGGCATTGCGGCGGGCAGAGATCTCGCAAGCGTGACCCTCAGAGAGAGCCTATTTCGAAACCGATTGTTAGATGGGACCATAGCGTTTCTATGCAGGGGAATTTACCCAGAAAATAGTGTTGGCTAGGGCATATTCGCGAAGATTAACCAATTGCTCATCTTCAATCTCGAAAGCGGTAATGTTGGCTAAGTTTTCGAATCGTAAGCAGACGACAGCTAACAAAACGGGGTAAATCTGGGACGATGTTACGAGGTCGTTCTCTCAGAAGGAAGGCAACGGAAATATCCACACGGTTTCGCGCTCTCGGGCAATACAATAATGTTTTTACATCCGAATATTCTTCATCATCGAAAGGGGCAATATAGGAGGGGGAAACGTAGCAGGATGTAGGTGAGCTTGTGGAGGTCTTACCTGAGTTCTTGATGGTCTCCTCAGAGAAAGCATAAGCGCTACCAGGCTCGTAGGAGATAGCGGACTTGAAGTTGTTATAGACAACTTCAATATTATCGTAATCCTTCTCTAGCTGGAAAATCTGGTCCGCGATAGTCTGAGCCTCGGCAAAAGTAGGGATATACTTTCCAACATTCGCAAAGCTCATAACAATGTTCTTCGCAGAAGATCTACCCAATTGTGCCTTACACTTTTCACCCAAAATAACAAGGTCGGCATCAGGAGTTGCCAGCAATTTTCTGCGAACGGCCTTGGTGATTTGTGAGTGGATACCACCGCAGAGTCCCTTATCGGATGAAGAGACAATGATCAAAGTCTTCCCACCTTCCAGAGGTTTGGTCTCGGCTTTATCAAAAACAGTGTTTGATGTCTGACCGTAGGTGCGGGAGTCAGACATAGCACGCTGGGCACGGGCAAGCTTTGTGGAAGCGACAATCTTCATGGTATTTGTAATCTTCTCAATATTCTTGATGGACTTGAGGCGTCCCTCAATCTCGCGAAGGGTAGCATAATTATTCCTCTGAGCCGGCCTATCAGTCAGATAATTAAGTCAGTAATGAATCAACGAATAACAGATGACGATGAAGATTAAATGGTGGGCAGGTAACAGACCGGGTAGTAACAGAAAAGACAAGCGAAAGGGCAATTGAGTAATTACCTGATGGAGGTAGTAGCAACTCTCTGAAGGGCTGGCCTGGCTGCCCTGGACAACATGGTGGGAGAGGAAAGAAGTATCGATTTGTGGGAAAGGGGGGAAGAGGAGGGGAGATGGATGGGAGGGGTGATTGGTGTGAATGGGACTGGCAAAAAAACGGAAAGGTCGGGGATGATAGATGGAAGCCCGCGGTTGTAAATTTCCTCTTTCTCCCGTCAAGATCTCCACCAACAACCAAAGCGGCGGCAGGATCTGGTATGACAACGCCAAGATATCGTCTTCCTTCACTCATTCATTCGTTCCCTTCAGTAATTGGAATGGTTTTGTAATTACTTAGTCAGCATAGATAAGTCAAATACGGTAACAAGCGTCAGGTCCCTCAACTCGGCCTTTGGCGTTTTTGGACTTTCTGGTGTTTCTTTCTCTTATTTCCCTTCCTTCCTCGTCTTGTCTTCTCTCCTCGTCGTCCGGTTCGCCCTCCCTCGTTCTCTAGCAGTATCAACTCTCCTTCATCCTCCTCTTCCTCCTCCTCAACCACACGTCCGCGCACAACCTAACACTCCCCGTTCCTGCCCTTGGCCTCCTCGCCCTGTTGTTGTGTTGCGTCCAGCACGGAACCTCTCCTTCTCTCAACCCCCCGTCAAGCCTTTCCCATCCTGACTTCACCAACCCTTTGCCCTCTCTTCCTCCTGCAACAATTAACCTAACATACCATCTTCTTCCTTCTATTCCCCTTCGTTCCCTCATTTCTTCCTTCCACACCCTTACCTCTTCTTCCACACCCATCACGAAGAAAATACCAACAACCCCAGCTCTTCGCTAAAAATTCTGTTGTTGTTCCTGGCTCTCGTCGTTCGCTGCTGTCTCCTCCCGCCCTGAGGCTAAAAAAGTTGCGCGCCGCTGGTCCCCTTCACGCTCCTTCCTTAACTGCGGCTCTCAACCCCCTCGTCAACCAACCTCTCCCACCCCCAACTCTTCACTCCCTCGTCCCTCTTTTCACAACGATAACTCTCCACAACTTCGCCCGTCCTGTCCGTTTTCCCCTTCTCGCCTCTAGGGCACAAATCCCTGCAGCAGGCTTTTTTTCAATTGTGTCTTATAGCCTCCACCCGGAGCATTGCACTCCGCCCCCACGATAACCGCGATCTCCCGCTAGAGACGGTTCACCGAAGCCTCCGCACATCTCATCTGAAGTCAGTGCACTCAAATTACGATCAGTCCCCTATAGTAGGATTTCTTTCTAACAAGCGAGCATACTCTGCCGCTTCTATTGTAGTTATGTCTTCATCAGAAGATGACCGTCCTCTTGCTGCCATACATCGAGCAAGGATGAACGGTATGTGGACATTACCATCCTCCCTTACCAATTCGGTGCTTAAAGGCACGCACCGGGTCGACTTTCAGAGTGTTTTAGAGGCTACCGCTTCCTCGCTTTTAAGACACGACTTCTATATTCCCCAATCCACGAAACCCTTACGATGGAATGTCTACTGAGCAGTGTGGTTTTTGTGTATAGGTACTTCATCAACCGTTTCCGCTGATACCAACGGAACTACCCCTGGCCCGGTTCTGGCTAATAAAAACCCGAGACCTGTGGGCCGTGAGGTGGGTAGCAAGCCCGGAAAGGCGAATAAATCAACAAACGGCGTACGTTCTGGTGATGCAGCTGGCGTTCCTGCAGTAAATGGATCTGTTGAAGACGGTAGGGGCTCTAAGCGTTCTAGGGGGAAGGGCCGTCAGGCTCCCATAAAAGAGAGCAGTAGCGAAGATAGCGATGCTCCTCTGGTAAGTTAGATGCCTCCTGTTCTGAGTCTTTTGCGCGAGCATTTGAATTGTGAGACGTTTTAAACTGACAATTTCGAGAACAAACGTCGCCGAACCAGCAACGGTATCAGAAAGGAGAACGGGGTTAAACAAGAGGAATCGTCAAGCGATGATGACGTCCCTCTGGCTAAGAAAACGGCAGCTAAGCTTCGGAATGTGCCTTCGCCTACACCAGTCAAGCGAGAGAGAAAAAAACCAGCACCCCAAAGAGGAGACTCCTCCGACTCAGATATCCCTCTAGCAACTGTTAAACTGGCCAAAGAGAAGCAGAGAACGGCCCAGAAGGCTGCGAAAGCTGCGAGGGAGATACGTACCGAAGGGGATAAAACCATAACGGCTGCCGGGGCGAAGCGTAAACCGGCGGGCAACGCCAACGCATCCGAACTAGCAAAGAGAACGGGGAAGGCACCACTTAAGAAGGCTAATGGGGTCAAAAAGGAAGAATCCTCGGACGATGATGTCCCTCTTGCCAAGAAACGAAAGGGAGCTGTTCAAAAGCCTGTCGAAAGTACAAAAAAGGCTGCTCCTGGCAAGAAGACAAAAGACGTTGATACGAAACCCATTATTACCAAAGGAAAGGGAAAGGCAAAGGAGGAAACGCCCGCCGAAGGTGATGAAGAGGAAGAAGAGGAGTATAAGTGGTGGGAGAACCAGGCGGAGACTGATGGTACCCAAAAATGGACCACTTTAACGCACAACGGTGTGCTCTTTCCTCCTGCTTATGAACCCTTCCCTAAGCACGTCAAGATGAAATACGCCGGAGTTGAAGTGACATTGCCGCTTGAAGCAGAAGAGGTTGCCGGATTCTTTGGCGCTATGCTCGACACGCAACATGCTTCGAACCCAACTTTTGCTGAAAACTTCTTCAAAGATTTCCAAAGCATATTAAAACATTCTGGAGGTGCTAAGGGTCCTGATGGCAAGGTTTGTAGCTTCATGATTCCTATCGGTATGTGATACTTACATGGGTACAGAACATCAACATTGGGTCCTTCCAAAAATGCAACTTCAAACCAATGTACGACTACTTTGAGGAGAAGAAAGCAGAGAAAAAGGCGCTAGGTGCGGCTGGGCGTAAGGCATTAAAGGCGGAGAAGGACAAAGCGGAAGAGAAATACCTCTACTGTTGTCTTGACGGCCGTAAAGAGAAAGTTGGCAACTTTCGTGTAGAGCCCCCAGGATTGTTTCGTGGCCGTGGGGAGCATCCCAAAACCGGGATGGTCAAGGCACGGGTTCAACCTGAGCAGGTTACGATCAATATCGGAAAGGGGGCGACTGTGCCGGCTCCACCGCCCGGGCACGAGTGGGCAGATGTCATTCATGACAATACGGTTACCTGGCTTGCAACTTGGAAGGAGAATATCAATGGCAATATCAAGTATGTAATGTTGGCGGCTACAAGCAGTCTAAAGGGGATGAGTGATTTCAAAAAATTTGAGAAGGCCCGCGAATTGAAGGTATATGCCCCAATCCAACCGTTTCATGAAAACGCAACTAACCTCCACCTTAGAATCACATAGATCGTATCCGCCAGGATTATACACGAGACCTCAAATCTGAGCTTATGGCGGACCGTCAAAGAGCTACGGCGATGTACCTCATCGATAAGCTCGCACTCAGAGCAGGAAACGAGAAGAGCGATGACGAAGCGGATACAGTCGGTTGTTGTTCACTTCGTTATGAGCACATTACGTTGGAGCCTCCGAATATTGTTGTCTTCGATTTTCTGGGTAAGGACTCGATCAGGTTTTACCAGAAAACCCCTGTCATTGCTCAAGTGTTTAAAAACTTGAAGATTTTCAAGAAGGCACCTAAGACTAAGGGTGACATGATCTTTGATCGTCTCGATGTAAGTCATCCTTTTAAATCCTACAATTGAATTGACATGCTAACGTCACCTTTAGACGACTCAATTAAATAAGCACCTTCAGAACTATATGCAGGGACTTTCGGCCAAAGTGTTTCGTACCTATAACGCGTCTTGGACCATGCAGGAGCAATTGGACGAGATTCTGAACAAGGGCACCGTGCATGAAAAATATGCCGCATATAACCTCGCCAACAAGAAAGTCGCTATTCTCTGTAACCATCAACGGACCGTGAGCACAACTCACGAGACCATGATGCAGAAGCAGGAGGAAAAGGTTCACTTGGATTTTCTCATTTATTTTTATATCTCCAAAACTAATAAGGTTTAAAACAGATCAAAGGACTCAGATACCAGAAGCTTCGCCTGAAGAGGATGATTCTTTCCATAGAGCCAAGCCGCAAGAAGAAGAACCCCACTTTTTTCAAGCCTGATCCTGAAATTGATGATGAGGAATGGATCAAGGAACACCAGGTTTTCCTCATTGAACAGGAGAAAGAGCGTATCACCAAAAAGTTTGAAAAGGAAAATGAGAAGCTCCGTGAGAGTGGAGAAAAGGTGCTTAAAGATAAAGAGCTCAAGGAGCGCTTACAGGTCCTTAAAGACATGGAAGCAGAGTTCAAGGTAGAGAATACAACCGGCAAAATCGATCCTAAACGCGCAGCCACCATTGAGAAGCTCGAGGGCCAGATTCAAAAAATGGAGGAACGGATCAAGAAGCAGGAAACCGAGGCCCAGGTTCGAGAGGACAACAAGACAGTCGCCTTGGGCACAAGTAAAATTGCATGTATCCCCTTTGAGTTCTACATTCAGTTACTAATGACCTAATAGAACTATATCGACCCCCGTCTTACTGTCATGTTCTGCAAGAAATACGACGTCCCCATTGAGAAGATCTTCGCAAAGACCCTGCGAGATAAATTCAAGTGGGCGATTGAGTCTGCCGACGAGGATTGGAAGTTCTAACCAACCTCCAGTATCCATCCCCTTCTATAAAGAAAACAAAATCCACTCAAAATAGCTTGTGCACCACCACCACGTATGCTGATGCTGATATAGCGGATAATTGGGTAGAATCATCATAACAATCACCCTGTTTCCTACCCTAGACAACGAGAAGCAGAGAGAAGCGGGAAAAAATAAAAATAAAAAGAGAGGGAATCGAACCCTTTACTTAAGGCTACATGTAAATTATTTCAGATTCTGTTATTACTATTCCTTTTTTCTTCCCCTCCTTTTTTCTTACCTCGCTTTCTTTCCCTCTATCATGTTACGGCTGCTCATTTACTTCTGTTCATTATCCTCGCTGATTAAAATTTCACTTTTTTCTTTTCTTTCTAAAACGCCTCACGCTTGTACCAAAAACTCTTATTTTATTTATTCCGTCACTTACTTTTTTCCCTCTCCCTGATTCAGTCACTCCACCTCACGCGGCGGGGAGCAGAGAGCAGGAGAAAGTACCAAAAGAAAGGTACGATTTTTTTTTCTTTCACTTTACTTCAATTCATGTAAGTAGCTTACGCCTTCCTTCCCCCTCCCCCTTTTTTCTTCAATTTTCAATTTTTCCTTGAATCACATATTGTCGTGCTTTCTACGTCATAGGCTTCGTATCGTATCTTATCAATTAGATGTGTGATTTTTCTTCCTGCTTCCCTCTTTCTCTGCCTTTCGTGGTGGTAGGTGAATGAATGAAAGCTCACGGTAATGATATCTTTCAGTCGTTTACTCCCTTGTATTTTAGTTTCCTACTGTACATTTCGTTTGCGATGGTGGGGATAAACCACGAGAGGAATGAAGGGAAAGAGGAAGAGTAATGCATGACTTCCTTTACACGAACCAACGGACGAACAGTATCATGGGATTTGTAAATTAGGGTACCGATGAATGGATGGACAGATTGGGGCTGGTTTGCGGAAATGGATTGGCGGGGGCGAACTGGGAGCGGGCAAGCTGGAGTAAATTAGATCAGTTGGCTAGTTTTTTTTCTCTTTCTTTCCTTTGTTAACCTAGCAATAAGCTGATTGCTGGGTGTCGTGGTTTCACCCCCGGTTAGGTTTTGCTTGTCGCGAGTGAGATTTTGTGGATGTATGGATGGGCGAGAAAATACTTTTTCTAGAGTGAGGGAGGGGCACGTATTGTAAGGGTACGGTTGAGAAATGGGATAGGTTGGGGGGGCGTTATTCATACAAGTATGTGTGCGTGCGGATGGGGGGGTTCGGTGGGTTTATGAAGCTAGTGTGATGATGGAAGTGTGTCATCGCTGGGTCGTGGCCTACGGTGCCTGTACCTTTAGGATAGAGAATCTTGCGGGTGAGTAGGGGCTGCAATAAAGTAGAGGCTGCAAGTGAAAGGATGTGATATGAATCAAAAGGTTTAATGATGGTGATATTTTGTATCGTACAGCTCATGATCGCAGGATAAATGAAAAGACAATAAAAACAAGGGAGTTTTACTTTCTCCCTTTCTTCTAATCCACCACGTTAAAAAAAGACCAAGGGAAAGAAAGACTTCCCTCCTCCACCGACCGAGCCCACATCTCTCCATATAAGAGGGGTAGGAAAACAGAATAACCCCCCAAATCATGTGCTAGCTGCCTCCGCTAGAGCCTGCCCATTCTCCCCATTCTCCGCACTCTCCAGTTCGATCGGCGGCCACCAATTCAGCCGCCGATAGCTATCAATCACCTCCCGCAGCCCTTCTTCTGTTATCTCTGGCACGTGGTACCTGAACCCTGTGACCTTCTCAAAGCGTGCCCCATCAAGACTGAGGTCGTCATCTTTGACAAGCTCGTTGTCCAAATACGGGTTTATAGGGCCGGGTCTGGTTATGCCGGCCTCGTGGAGTAGGTCGCCCCACGGTTGGAGGACCTCGTCGTTCTCTTCGTCAACAGCGGAGCCAAGATTCAGTCTGGCAAACGATGAGACAATTGTTCCGTGGAAACCGGTTTTGATGCCAAAGATGTTGGAGATGTGTTTTTGGAGGGTCCCTTGCGCTGTTGCCCCTGGTTAGGTTTCGTGATACAAAAAGGGGGAGCGGGGGATAGTACATGTGTCACCATGATCAACAACGTTGAATATCGGCGTGCTATCCACTGATTCGTCCCAATTCTGCTTGCCGGAGGTGTACCAGTCCGCTGCATGCCATAGTGCTCGGGCAACATCGGTTACGTGTACGGTATGTGTTCGTAGATCCTTTGTCCAGAGCCATTTCATCTCTTCTTTTAGATAGGCATATACCCTCGCCATGCACAATATCGTCGCGATAACCTTGGAGCAATATTCTCCATAAACGTTCGCCAATCTCACGATGACCAAATTAAGCCTATCCACGGGGGAAAACATCACGATGTCATAATCAGCATGTTATCAAACTTAGCAAACCTTCCCCCCCACACCCCACTCCTCTTCACCATCAACACCAAAAACTCCTCCACCGCCAAACAAAAAACTTCATCCGCACACTCAATTCACTCACTCTCACCCCCAGTCCCCACCCCACCTGGTTTTGGTTTGTCTTTTTATTTTTATTTTTATTTTTTTATTACGCACCCTTCAATTTGCTTTAATTCCTCCTCCGCTTGTAGTTTGTACTTTGCCAGCTTCAGCCACGGTTTCAGCTTGTCGGTCTCCTTGCTAGGCGCCCTGTCACTCTTGTAGACTGCCCCCGTGCTTATCTCGACCCAGCACTTGACGCCCTTCCTCGCAGCCTCTTTGGCTGCGGTGGTAGAGAGCTTCAGGGAACGCTGTCTGTATATCTCGTCATCTTGGGAGTACCTCGTGTCACCTCCGCAATTAAATACGTAGTCCCATGTGGACCCATCCGGTCGAGTAAACACCCTTTCACATGTATCTTTAAATCCCGGAAACCCAGAGTTATTTAGCCCTTATCACTTGTTTTTCCCTTTCTTCTTCCCCTCACCCCACATGCCCCGCTATAGTCCAGTTGACAGTAACGGGAACGGCAGCGGTGGATAGGAGAGGGGAGTAAAAGGTTTGGTGTGCATTAGGAAGGAAGGGGGACACATACGTTCACGCGAGAGATCGCCCTGTTGAAACCTCTCCAACGTGCAAACATCCGTAAACTCCGGTGCAAGCCACGCTAATTGTGGTAACTGCTTATCCACTATTCGAATTTCGGATGCGAGGTTGTTTGTGTGGATGTATTTTGCTAGAAAACGTCCAATGAACCCTATTCGTACTCGTAAATAAACGAGGAGCTTTAGTAATCTGGTCGACCAATAGCAATTGGCGGGAGGGAGTAGAGCAGTGTATAACCAGGGGGGGAAGGAGGGAATGAAACCTAGGCCTCCTATGATCAGAACGCTTGGCCTCGTATCTGTGCTTGCTGATGCTGGTACTGTTACTTCCATCATTGCGATTGTGTCTACCGTAGGTTTGTGGTTCGAGGTTTGTGGTTCCTTTTAGCTCTCTGGTCTCTTAAATAAAGGGAGGTTGCTTGGTGTGTGTGGTTTGGGAGGGAGGTATGCAGTTTATGTAAGAATGGGTAAATAGGAGAGGAGAGTTGGGAAGTGTTCTCGAAGGTGAGAGAAGGAGGAAAAATATCCTAGGGAAGTGTGGGTGGGTGGATGGATGGCAAGATGGGATGGATGGATCAACTGAGGCAACAAGGGGAAAGCAAGGAACGGTGAAGCGGAAGAGGGGAGGGATGATACAAGTACTGTAAGAGGAGGGGTTTCCCGGTCGTGAATCCATTTTGCCTGGGGACAGTACGGGGGGGAGGTAAAAGAGACGGAATCTCAATTGGCCTGAAGGTGGGGTTTTTGTCATTTATTCACTGTCTGCTTTTTATATTTTTAATTTCCCTCAGATATTTTATCTATTCACCCATCTATTTATTGCGTTTATTGATCCCTTCTGGGGCCCAGAGAACTATTATACGTGAGCCGAGGTGAATTGATTTCCCGACCAAGAAAATACTGTTTCTGTCTGTCTGTCAACAGTATCCGAGAAGGCCAGAGACCCGCCGAGCAAGAGCAAAAAGTCCCAGATGCGGGAATGATGCTGAAGCGATCGTTCGGAATTATGATCAGTCACGACCACAGTACTCGATCCAGGTAACAGTCTACAGCCATGCCCCTGGAGTTCCAGTTTATCACCACTGGTACGGTAGCGGATATCATGGGCTTAGACCGGGACTATTCTTTCGTACTGTGCTGATGAGATATAGTGTTGGGAATGGTCGCTCTTCTTACCCAGATCACCCCTTGTGGCAGCGCTGCTTTTTTCTCTCTCCTTGGGTACACTTCCTCTGGGGTTATCAGGAGATCAGGTTTAGCAGGTTAAATTTCTCTGGAAATGATGGGGAGGATTTCCTAGAATGTCATACAAGTCCCGAAGCCCCCTTTTCCGGCTCGACGGTCCAAATTCTGTGGTGATTCGGAGGTGCCACAAAATTTGTGTGGTTCAGCGAGGTTTCTGGTTCAGCGCGATCGGGGTAGCAGGGCCCAACTATTATCACTAGTGCTGCGCTGTGCAGGAGAGCAGGGTTTGGTTCGAAATTCTATCTTTCGTGGGAACTGAGGCCAACTAGCAAGTAGTCCATGTTTGGCTAATAGGACTAACCAACCAAGGCATACAAGCCCCCGAAAGCGAACACGGACCATTGGACTGGGGATAAGCGAGCGGAAACGAAACAAAGAAGCCGGGTGAGAATCAATGAATGCGAAGGAAAAAAAATGCCGACATACATGGGAAGAAAGTTGGGCCACCCCTACTGAAGAAATAGCATCAAGGGGGAGGCAATTGAAGCAGCAGCAACGGCGCGTGATGGGACGCTTTCTACCACCTTCTCCCTCCGACAAATTCATACCTCAATTCGACGAGAAGAGGAGGAGGAAAGGGGAGGGGAAAGCCTTCTCCTGACCAATCCATGCCGATATGGGGCATCGGCCTGCCTGCCGTCCGACTGATCTGCATACAATAAAGGCCGGGCTGTAGTGATTATATCCGTATCCACGACACACTCACTACCTGGGCCAGTGCAATATGCTGATATTCTACAGAGACGGTGCCCGTTCTTTCTTCTTTCCTCCTGTCTTTCCACTCTCGAAAAGGGAGAAATAACACATTTACACGGAGAGAGAGAGAGAGAGAGTCTGATATTTGCAGAACGGTATTCATAAAAAAGGCATGCATCTTAGGAACACTCACACACCTATAGGTCTGGTATCCTACCATACCATATGCATACATACCACGTATGATACCGCTCACATGGAGGCGACATTACATGAACACCACCTGCCTCGGCTTCTCCCTCCTCTGTCTCGGCAGGGTCCAGCCGCTATCTCACATACTCGTAGAGGGTTTGCGCAAGGAGGTCTGGGTGGTGGGGGAGCGGGTTATTTTGATTTAACCTAAAAGTCTTGCACACCTATCATAAGTGAGACCTGGGAGAAGTGTAAAATAGGGTTTGTCAGGCCTGGGGGGATTTGATCGCTGCGGAACAAGGGGTCAGCAACGAAGAAATACTTTTCGACCATTTTGATGTTTTCCAATACTAGGACAGGCCATAGGGAGATATTTCCTCGTTCTGCTGTCATCCGTCCACCAAGCTACCTATTATACATCCTTTGCGCAAACTTATTCTTGAACCAGGTCCATTTTCTGCTAACTGCCACCTAGGTCCTCATGCGTAAACCCTCTAGTGCCGGTACTATACATCCGGCCCTCTAGGTGCAGATTTTACTGAGGTCATGTGACTGCGTGAGAGGAGAGAGTATTATGCTCGAGCATTGCTCAGCAGGAGTTGATAACCAAATCCGCGGGCACGACTTGACGAGTGGGTAGACTATGGAAGTTTTATAAATGGATTTTGTAAACAGACTGGTAGACTACTGCACTGTAGGAGGGCCCTTTTGGTTCTCACCTCTCACCGCCACCACAGAAAAAGCTCTTGGGTAGAGGTCACCTCATCAGAAAATCACTTGCTAGGGATGCAATAGACATTAATTACAATACAGTCAGATATTCGCCCCCTAGCCTTGGGCGAAAACGCTCGATGGCATCACAGATCGAAAGATCTCAGAAACGTGAGCAGCTAGTCCCTTGTGGGTCCTTTGGGCTCACAAAAAGGGCCCTTTTGATTCTCGAGCGCCATTTCAGTATTTCCAGCGACGGTGACGAATAATGCTGGTAGCCTCGACTCTTGATGGCTGGGGTGCTTTGCGAAAGGATGGGGTAGCCGGCCGTTGCTTGATACGAGCTATCCCAAGTAATCCACAGACTTCTGTAGATTCGATTAGGGGAGAAAAAACGAAAACCATTGATACGAGCGCCGTCAAGCCCCCCATCGCCGCAAGACTTACGGCACAACCAGCTATACTAGCAGACTACTGGCCAGGCATACAGAGCTCAACTCCTAACTCGAGTGATACTTCTTTGTTCCGGGGTACGCTACCACAACCTCCTTCATCACAGTGGCGAACAAAAAGACTCTTACCATGCGCAAGGACACATCATGCAAATTATCATAGCCCAAACCCCTACTAACCGCTCAACCTCCTGCTATTATATCATACGCAAAAGTGCCAGGGGAAATATTTTAGTGCGAGACAGGGATAGTCAACTAGCAAAATAATCCCTGCATTTCACAAAAACATCTTCCCTGGTACTCTATTTGTGCACGGAACATTACAGTGACTTTACAGTACGAGTAGGCAAATTGAAACTACCACCCCAGACCCCGCAACAGCCGTTACCGTTACGATTCACCCACCTTCCCTCCCTTCATAATCTCCCGTCCATCTATCCATCACCTACTCCCAGATCGAAACCCCGATTTCCCACTATCGTAGTGTTTCACTCATGCACTACCGCACGTTTATATCATACCTAAGAAATCGCACTAGGCGCGATTTCTGAATTTTCAATTGCCCGATACTGCAAGGTAGAGTGCCAAAGACACCATGTTTTGCACTTACAGCGCCGATTCCCTGGGCAAACCGGTCATAAGATCTGTGCTGGGATCAGCTCAGGAGAACATTGCTCCGAAGTGGCGTACCGTAGAGTAAAATCTCCTTTGAAATCCACTATCAGAATATCGGCCGAGATTGGCATGTCAGGCAGGGCACTACGATATATAAGTTTAGTCTAGCAAGTTAAAAAGAATTGCGAATGCCGGTTCATACAGCAAGATCTAATGCATCTACAGTGGTAAGTAGGCAGGCTGGTCTTATATCGTGTCAGGGGAAACGTTAGTCCTTCTCGGGAGCTTTTCTATATCTGAATCCGGAGATTACGGGGCTGGTGGAGATATATAGATCACAGCAGACAAAAAAAAATAATACCCGAAAACAGGGATTCGCGGGGCATATGGCAAAAAAAAATTATAAAAAAATCCGCGGGTGTCTAAGGGCCCCCCGCAAAATTCATGACCCCTATTTTCTTTTAATTTTTTTTTCGTCCTGCTTCTTGACTTGGAAAAGTGCTGTCATGTAAAAGCACGGTGCACCACCGGAGGGCGGCATGATTGACGTGGATTTCAATGACATGAAGATGTTCCAGAGTGCGAATTTACTGGGAGGTAGGGTGTTAGAAGGTTTATCTTGCCGTGGATATGGTACGGTACATGGGGGTGGCTGTCGGGTGGTGGGGCACTCGTTGGTACGGTAGGGGAATCTCGGCTTATATGCGATGATTCGTGGTTTCTTTTTTTTCTTTTCTTTTTTCTTCCCGACAAGGCACTAAGTTAAAGGGCAACTCCCAGGCAAGAAATAGTGGTGGACTCGAGTACAGTACCATGCTGTCCCCCCGGAAACAGGGATTGAAAGCAATATATTACGGTATGATATAAAAAATCTGTGCGTATCTGGGCACCGATACAGAACATACCCCCTTGTCTTCGGGTGCTTCTTGCTTGGGACAAGTGCGGTAGTTTTAGCGGCGGAGGCACGATAAACTGGTTTGGATTGCGTGTGTGTAGCGGGAGGAAAATAAGGTATATACCGCAAAACCTCTTGAAATCTACTACCGGGGTTCGGAGGCAAAAAAGCTCGTGAGAAGGATTACTCGTAGCGTCTTCTTGACAAGGTATAGATAGACTAACATGAGATTGGCCCGCTGGACGTGTTGGATCTCATTAACCGGTATCCGCAACTCTTTTTAACTGTCAGACTAGGCCTATCGTGGTCTGACGTGCTGATTACGGCTGATGATCCGACGAATGGATTTCAATAAGTTTTCGCGGTACTGTTGCACCAAGTCTGGGCTGTGTCTCACGGGCTGACTTCATCTGACTTACCAAGTTTAACGTGCAGTATTGGTGCTTCTAGAGTGGGGCTAAATTGGATGAACAGGTGGGTGGGTGAGTTGTGGCATGTTTGCCACTGGCGTAGGACTTGTTCATGAGACATTGAGGTATAGGAATACCAGCAGGGTCAAGACAGTCGGAGGTTGAATCCTACAAACTGACATATCACGAAGCTTGCACAATGGTACGCCCAGCTGAAATGGATTTAATATCGCGACCTTGTCTACCCCACCGCGATCTCGACGGAGATTGGGAATGACTATATCAGGTAGGGGGGATGAACGCCCATATAGAAGGGGACGGTGCCCCTGACTGGCTACGATAGTAGGTTCCCGGATCAAAAGGGCTTATGTGATCTCCGGAGAGTGACCGAGGTCATTGCCTGTGTTTTGCTCTAGCATTACTGTCCTGGGATCTCTTGAGGTTGTTGTAGGGAGTTGTCATTCTTGCGGTGGAGTTTTCAACTGTCGGTATGGGCGGGCTAGATGTGTGAGAGAGGGAATGGGGCCCCAGGGTAGGAGCAGGATAATATTGACTAACTTAGGACCCACGACGGATTGTCGGAAGCTACCCTCGCTGCACTTCTGGAATCCCTGAGAGCGACCCGGAGTGGAGCTAAAGGGCTATTCCAGAGCCAGGGAGATGCTAGCTCTATAGCTGCTAACGAAAAGAGAAGCTCTTTTTGCTTCTTTAGCATATTCGTATAGATACCCTGTCCTTCTATCTCTATCCCTAACATCTATTCCTAAGGATCTAGAGGACCTCTTGACTCGCCATCTAGTAAAGGGCCGTTTCCCCGAGACAGTATGGGTATGTAGAGTACCAGGGCCGCCCCTACCGCAAAAACTCAAATATTTGAACAGTTGTGTTACGTACGTCGTTGGGCTTTCCTTTCTCAGTAAGGTCTGGAAATTTTTGTTTTGTTTCTGTTTCGGAAGGGGGGGAAAGTGGCTTTGCTTTTGCTGTGTTTTTGGCCCACTTTCCAGAGAAGGGAATTCCCCACTACTCGAGTACATAGCAGACGGATTGATTATTCAATTTTTTTACAATACAGTACTCGAAAAGGGAAAAAACTGAAGCGTGCGGTGTTTCCTCTTCCTTCTGGGCTAGCAACTTCGGGGATGAAATGTGGGTCTCTTCTACTGTATCCACGCCTAGTACCTCTTGCTGGGTACGATGCCGGAGAAGTAGAGTGTAGCATAGCCCGTTGAAACAGCGAGTGAGTAGAGGTGCATTGATATGGTTTCCTGTCCTAGACTTTGCCAAAATACAGCGACCATCTTTCAAGGGGTTGTTGCTTGACTACTATCTCAGGATCCTCTATCGCTTGTACGGGCTTTACGGGTAGTCTTTTAGAATTGTTCGGACCACCTGGCTACAACGCTCTTGGTTCTTAATCTGACGAATTGGGGTTGCTCGTCCCCTAGGCTCCTTGCCTATGAGCCTACATACGATAGGGATTTAGAGATTGAGAGTTCAGGGGCTGGCCTAGTAAAATTAACTTTCACGTGCGCCTGTTGGCATCTTTTGGGCTTCCGGAATAGCGGCTGTTTGTTGAGTTTGCGCTAGAGATCTGTAGCCCTTTTTCTTAGTGCTGACACCTTCACATTCCACCGAGCTTCAAGCTCGGCCTTGAAATACTACTGCTGTATAAAATGAATCCCTTCAGTAAGGGATGCAGCTTAGATAATATCGGACAGTCCTAAGGGAGGAGGAGGTTATGGTTGAGATAGTAGAGAATGGCATCAAGATATTGATAGCGCCCACCAGAGCATACCTATCCGCTTCACAGGACGCCAAGTTAAGAGCGATATTATCCTTTGAAGTGGTTTGAGTTTAGCAGCTAATCCCCTAATTACAAGTCTTGGCTCCGCTTTCCCCGACTCGCGTTGGCGATGCTAGCTCTTGTCTCTGTATAAGCACCGCTCAACTGAAAGTTCAGTACATCTGCCGCCCAAGGGGGGGAAAGGTTGAGAGGTGTGCAGAATATAGGCGGTGTAGAGTATTCTCATTTGATGTTAGTCTATCAGATTTAATTTATTGGGACTTTTCTATGAGATTTATAGCTTGTAGAAATAATTGATTCATCTATTTCTAAAGCCATCCCACAACACCTGTCTTACAAGCATCCTTGATTCTGCTAACTCAATTTGAAAACATACATATTAGTTAATTGGAAATTTATTCCATCGCTTGGAGGACTAATAATAACGAGAGTGAAGGAAATATGCATAATAGTTGTAAGTAAATTTCTTATCTGTATCCTAAGAGTTCTTGATAAGGATATTATTGTACTGAAAGTAGAAATGCAAGACTATCCTTATCCTAAATTCGGGCTAATGTTTTTAGCTGAATACTAGGCAAGGGTATTTTACTAATATGCACCCAAGGAATCAGGATGCTCTAGAGAGCAATTGTTCATGCACACGCTTTGTTCCATAACGTCTACCCCTCCTGCAGTCGGTAGAGAGGAACTCCAAAGCCAGACTTCCACATCCCTAGAGAAGCGATATAGGTCCGCATGACGTTAGCAAGATGTCTATGCAAGGACAACCCTAACGCACATGCGGGGACCCCGGACGGTCCAAGAAGCAGCTATTTACGTACATACCTTATTGAGAGGAACCAGATACAGTAGGATACTGTCATAACGTAGCACCACCAGTTAAAAGGCACTGAGCACAGGCTTCGATGCCCCTCGGGAAACGATAGAAATCCGCATGGCGTTAGTGAAAGTCTATGCAAGGACAATACTAACGCACACGGGGATCCCGGACGACCCAAAGAGCAGCTATTTACGTACATACCTTGTTCGAACATCTTTTGCCATTGGCATCAATAGTCAGGAGGAGCTTCAATTCAAAGCTGGGCTCGGATTGATTTATCCTAGAGAAAACGTATAGGTCCGCATGACGTTAGCAAGAAGTCTAAGCAAGGACAACTCTAACGCACATGCGGGGACCCCGGACGGTCCAAGAAGCAACTATTTACGTACATACCTTGTGAAGAGTAGATGAGCCGCTTCTGGCAGGACAGCCGGGAAGAAATAATAACCATGAAATAGAAAGGCCCGATGAAGGTGGTGTTGGTGGTATCATGGTTGTGGAGAAGCAATGTTTTAGATGTGGTGGAGGAAGGAAGGGAAGGGAAGGGAAGGACAGGTGGGAGTAGTGCTCTTATATACCAATTTTCTGGGCCCCGTCTTAGTGCCCTTGGGTGGGAAGTGGTAGGGTGAGGGGCACGACCTACTTTTGATGTTTGGGGCTTGAACACCAGCTTCTGGTGTCCTGAAGGTCACACCCTAACCCTGGGGGCTATCGAGTGATGAACTGTGATCATGGTGCCAGTAGTGCTCTGATGCCTATATTTCCCAGAGATGCCCGACAATATGACAGGGAGTCCTGTCAGAGTCCGGAATCGGGGGGGGTTACTGCAGGTCCGGGGGTAGGGAGTGGGTCTTGTGGGGGTAGTAGTTTTGTTAGCTGGAGGTGCCTGTAATGCTAACCCCAATTATTGCTTCTACCTATCACGCAATGTCCTAAACGGTGTTTTCATGAATTGTGAGTATTGTGTGCTACCATTGCGCTCTTTCGCCACACTCATAATGCACGGGTGCCTAACAATCTTCGGCCTCACATCTGTCATCTGCAAACCCCCCAAATCCAGTCGAGCTCTCATCCAAACTTAACTGCTTTCATCACTAATTTCCCCTCTACGGTTCTTCTTTTACACACAAAGGAGCCCCTATAGTTAGCTATTAGTGATCAATGCTTATAATTTACCGTTTTTTAAGGATTTATCTTCCCCCACAGTTAATTCAAGATTTGGTAACAATATCATTATTCGCAACTCCATGCAAAAAAGGGAAAAAAAGGGAAAAAAAAAGTCAAACCTGCCCACTGGTAGTGTAGTGATTAGTCCCTTAACCTCCATGTCCCTAGAGACTGGGATATGTTGTTTTCCCATCCTAAAGTACTTTGAGCCCTCTGGCTCCTGCTTAACATGGTGTGGGGAATGAGTTCTTGGCACCTTTGCTTACCGTGGGAATTTAGTGTGCGTCAGTAAAGTTATAAGGAAAATCAGTCCCGTTATGAAGTGGTGGAATCCGGCTCTGGATCATGCCATCTAGGGGGCAAGGTCCACGATCGGCGGGGTAGCAGAGGAGAAAAGGGAAAATTAAGGTATATAAGAACCGTTAAAATAAAATAAATATAATAAATAAAAGGCCTCCTTGATTCCGGACGGCAACCACAAATCCTGAATACAGTAACAGACTCTTTGGTACGAAGGAGTTAAGTGTGAACATTTGCCATCAAGCCATCAATCACTCACCATGGCATCCCTTCCCGATCCCATTAAGGTCCCCTAAAAATAAAAATAAGAAGCCTAGTCATAAACGATCCAACAACACCGTAGTATAGCCTAAGCGAAACTCAAACCCTCACCAACTCGTCCAGGAATGCCCTGGGCTGAGTGAGGGGGAGGCGGGTCTTGCTCTGACTGCGGCACTGCAACACTCACTTCCGGCAAAAAGGCGGCGGAACACTATTTAAAGGTTCCCAGTGGGGGTTTGCTCTCTAGAGCGAGGTCTTTTCTTTTTACGATTTCTTTTATCTTACTCTTGGGAGGTTGCTTCCGAGTAATGCATACTTTATCACTCGAAGTTTGAGTCCATATACCACCGCATTGCACCCCACGTGTTAGTTGGTCTGAGGGGTGCCACAGAGAGTAGCATACTCGATTCCGTGGGGAAAAAAAACGTGGCTGATTATCCATCAAGGTATATATTGTATTGGGAGAACAGATAGAAAGGGAACTATATCTAGGATGAGTATATGATCTTTCTCCGCCCAAGCTATCCTTAAATCCAACTCTAGTACTTATGAGGGGCTTACGTCCACCCGCCTATCATACTCAAGTTCGGCGATATAATCTATTATATAGCGTCTCACCAGGGACTCAATGTACAGCAAGTTTAACATCGCTTCTGCATGTCTATCCTTTATGGAATGAGGAGGGACCGAATGCCCGCCCTACAGCAGCTAAACAGCCTGACCCCCCAGTGTGAGGAGGAAAAAGCCGTCAAGAAAGGAAAAACAGGTATATATATATCAATAGCGGCTTGCTCCCTACACTCTATTCCCACGTTCAGTGGAATCGGGGTAACAGCAATATCAGGGGCGGCAAGGAGAAATCGATCAATTAGGCCACACACACACACACACATGAGGGAGCACGAGAGCGTTTCATGTATATACCATCGAGATACTTGTAAGACAGACAGACAGCCGGAGGTTCCACCAGATACCCGTACACTTCATAAGTATAGTCAGTTTGAGCCGCAGTGATCATAGCTCACCTACAACTGTTCTAGAGTTGTAGTTGTCCCCCCTCCCCTCACAGGCTCTGAGACAAATCATAGCCAGCCGGGCCAACCAATGCCCAGAACTCACCTTACCTCCACACCACATCAGGGCCAACCACATGTCAGCAGAGAGCGCAGACAAAAATCCAACACCTGGCATTTTGTAACCAAACCTTATGCCCTTAGGCTCCTCTACCCACCCCTGAGAGGGGCGTTATTCCTTTATCCCCTCGGGGAATTATTTATCGCCAGTGAGGCACTGTACATAAATAGAACCTTGTATAAAAAAACCCGGGGGGGGTAAGTTTTGCCGAGACCGTGGTGTTATAATATACTATCCAGCATCAAGTAACTTACTATCCAAATTTAGCTCCACACTGGCGGAAGGGAAGGAAGGAAGAAAAATAAAGAATAAAAAAAAGAATAAAAAAGACTAGCCAAGCTGATTTACCGGGAATAACAATGGAATATAACCACAGTTTGGGAGTATTATCTAGCAGGGGGAAAATATTCGTTAAAGTGAGGCTGTTTCAGGCGAGGAGGAGTAACTTAGGGAATAGATAAGTAGGAGTGGGCAAAAGCATAGACAGTATGATACGTTCCAAAGAATTCTTCTAAGCCAAGAAAGAGATCTGAAAGAATGATGCAAATGTATATCAGGGGAGCACTACACCAACTTATCCCTAGGTTACGATAATCCCCGCTAGGGTGTCGCTCTAGACTTTCAAGTGGAACTTCACAAGCATCTATTATAGTTGCATTATAGGTAGGTAAGTACGGTACTGTAGAAGGCTCTCCGGGCGTGGGGTGGGTCACGACTTTCAAAATGACTGCGTCGAGTGAGCGTCTGTGACCAGAAACCACAATTCGGTAATATAGCATTCTTTCTGCTAGGCAGAGTAATACGCGAGTAATAAGTTCATTACAACATCGCCGTAAATCCTAGCTAGTATCTGGAGCCCCGCTAAATCATCCCATCCCATCCCAACTATTATCATATTTTCGAACGGTAAACTTATCAAACACCAGTCCACAGAACAAAAAGAGAAAAAGAGCCACCAAACCAGAGCAAGCTAACAAGTACCTTACGCCCCCCTCTAATACTCCTCGTCCTCATCCTCCGTATCCTCCTCATCACTATCGCCCTCCCTAAACACCCAAATAGACCTTTCCCCCTCCGGCCCGAACTCAGAATCGAACTCGAGCCAGAATGGCTCCGTTTCCGCGCCCCGCTCCTCGGCCAGCCTGTCCATCCAGCGCTTCACGTCGAAGGCGATCGCCTTCTCGCGCTGCTGGACTTGGCTATTATGCGGGTCGTTTGGCACATTGTCGATTTCAAAGAATATGCCGACGTTACCCTGCGTGGCTTTCGGGGGGATTGAGCGTTTACCACTGTTGTTGTTGTCCTCGATGGAGATGAGGCGGTTGTATGCATCTGAGGTTCGGATGTGGGAGAAGCTGGCACGCAGTTGAGTGATGGAGCAGGTAGTGAGTTTCGTTAGGTTGGTTGTTTGGCTAGCTTTGGGTGGTGATGTGTCGAGGGAGGTCAATTTGGGCTTTTTAGGCTGTTGACGTTGAAGGACAGGAGGGGGAGGAGGAGGGGTTTTTCTGTGTTGTGGTTCTGGTTCTACGGGTTCAGGATCGGGCTCTTGATTGACCTGATTCGATAGCGCAGCCGCCGCTTTCAGAAACCTATTCTTGTGCGGCGACTTTAAAGGTTGGGTCCGCACAATGTCTGGATCGTCATCATACCCTGGCGGCGGCTCATCGTAATTGGACTCTCGCTCGTCGTTTAATCTCCGCCGCTTGGGCTGTTGGTCCTGAACAATCCTCGGCACGCTTTTCGAGGATGGTTTTTGATATCCCCCTCTCCGCGGCTCCTCGTCCTCGTCATCTATGTCTTCGTCGTAGTCTTCGTCCATTGGTCTTCTGTAAGGCACTGATGGCGCGGCATTTTGTAGACTCTGTTGCGGTGTTTTCTGAAGCCAACCCTGCATGATTTCTGCGTTTCCTTGAGGAAATGACGGCGAGGAGGCTCTAGGAGTCGGGAACACTGGGATCATCCGCCGTGTGGACGATGCAGGAGTCACGGAGTAATGAAGGGAAGGTGAAGAACCAACTTGAGGGGATGGCCTAAGGTTGTGCGGTGGATCAATCACAGTCGCAGGACGAAAGGTGCGTTTAGTCACGGTAAGGCCCGGCGCTGATGAGAATGGCGGGTTAGATCCTGATGCAGGAGAGTTCATCTTTGCAGCGGTCCAGGGGTTCGAGATGGAAATATCTCTGGCAGCTGCCTCATCGGCCTGCTCCTCAGCAAGCTCGCTTAGGATCTGCTCTTCCGCCGCTTCCAAAACTAGATCATCCTCGTCTTCGTCGTGTCCTGAAGACATATTAAAGCCCCAATTTGTCGGTCTCCGTTTGGGAGTTTGAACGGTCCGAGTGAGCGGGGCGACTGGAGGGACAGATTCTTGATTGGACTCCCCAAGGCACACTGGTCCAGGAGAGGGCGCATCCGCTATAGAAAACATTGGGGGTCGCACGCTGCTATCCCTATTGCGTGGCTTATGAGGGCTTTCCTCCTGCATCTGGATAGGCAGCGCTTTGCCTGGGTTGGTACGTGTGAACCCGGCCTCGTGATCCTCATCAAGTTCCATTGCCATGTCCAATTGCTGTGCTGCCATTTCTTCCTCATCCTCATCTATTTCAAGAACTCTTGGGGGGTTAACCGTGCCGGGCTTCGGGTCTCTTTTTCTAGCAAGCAAAAGCTCGAATCCACCCGTCATTATCTCCGCGCTCTTTCCCGCCTTCCCTCCAGATCCACTAGCACTAATCTTACTCTTTAGCTCTCCATATAAGCCCTTCAAAACCACCTCTACAGATTCGATGACCTGGTCCGCGTGAAAGAACATGATATCATCCTTAGCTGGTTCAATATTCGGATCGTAGGTCCCGGGAGGGCAACGTAGGTTGAGATAGAGGAAAGGATCGGATATGGCAGAATCAGATGAAGATGCAGACTTAAGGTAAGATTTATACAAAGACAAGATCTGCTTCAGAGTACCGCGAGCGCATGACACCGGCCGACTGTCCACAAAAACAAAATTCGTACACTGTGGCTTCCTGCATATGACTGCCGGATCCGAATCGGGCTTTGGCATAAAGGCTTCTATGCCAATTCTCTGCCCTTCGGAACCTCCATCCGTAGCCTCTTCGGGCTCGGTGCTTATCCATTGACAAGCAACGACAACCTCTTTTCCAACAGCTTTCATAACCGCCTCCGAAACTGACTTACTCGGCGCATAAACGATATCTTCGCTCTGTCCGCCCGCCGCCTTGCTTTTCTGCGGCGGCGCCAGTATCCTTAACGAGAACCGGCAAGTGGGATGTGAAAGGTAATACCTTTGCAACAAAGTCCTCACTTTGGATAAGTTCTTCTGCGCAGCCTTCATCGCGCTCTACCCCACCACACTACAATTAGCTTAGTGCTATCTCCCCAAACCCTTCCGCCAATGGCAACAGCAAAGACAACAGTATAATACCTCCCGTCTTACAGGCAAAAACTTAAAAAAGTCGGTGACCCGGACAGTAGTTCCCTTCATAGCCCCAACCGGTTTCTTTGCGGTAACCCTGCCCACCCGATCACAAGTGCAAGCCATAGCAACCTTCTCCCCCTCAACCATGGTAGTGATGACCAATCCGCCCGCCAATTCGGCAGCACTGGCCAGCGCCTCCCCCCGGAACCCCAGACTGCGGCAGTCCTGGATGTCTTCATAATCTCTGATCTTGCTCGTGCAGTATCGCACGGCCATGAACTCGCGATCCTCGGGGGGGATGCCGTGGCCATTGTCCTTGACCTGGAGGATGTCGAGGGTGTTCTGGGAAACTTCGATGGAGATGGTGGTCGCGGAGGCGTCAAGCGAGTTATCGAGGAGTTCTTTTATTAGGGAGGCCGGGTCAACTAGTACCTGGCCCGAGCCGAGAGCTCGGACGGCGGTGGCGGGGAGGGGTTGGATTCCCATGTTGGATTTTTCCCGACCGCTTTTTTTCTTTCGTGGATGGTGTGCTCTCGCCTCTGTAGGTCCGCTGCCGGGTGGAGGGTTCGCGATAGGGATGGGGCGGCCAGGGTTTGTGTGATGGATGTTCGATTTGGTGGCAACGTGCGTACAAGTACGAGTACCGGTACCGTACTGTAGTTGGGTGGGATTCCCTTAGGTGGGAAGACGCGGCTGGCGTATCATAACGCAGATGATCGCCCGTCATGGCCCTACGCGATAATCATCACGTGATTAATATGACGCGTTTATTACTTTCGTGCATCCTCACGAAAACTGGGAAGTTCCCATGCCGCAACCAGCCCGTTTGGAAGTGCAAACTTTCCATCGCTCATCAAGAGCCTAGGGAGAACTATTTTCTCGACAAAGGTACGAGGCTGGCGTACCGAACCGGAGACCAGGTACCTCATCCATCAATTATATTATATCCCCAAGACTGGCTGAGGCAAGTGGAAATAGAGGTCCCATCAGAACCATGTTTCTCAGGTGTGCCACGGCCGCTGAAGTTCTAGCTACGGTACACACCGTACCATTATTTCACCCTGGCCCATGTAGCTAACTTAACCCTACTGTACGAGTACTAGTGCTGTAGAGTAAATCAGAGTGGGAAACCAAATCTTAGAAAGTATAATATAAGTAGTATGATACCAGTATCGTAACCACAAGCACCGTGAAGAGGAACACTTTATGCCCCCAGCTGTATCAACTTGACTTCAGCAAAATACCATAAGTTACTCGGACATCCACCACCAAAGTGAACTCATGCAAGTTGTCACGGGTTCTAATTCCCCTAAAACACCCCCAACCCACCGTGGTCTTCCTATCTTATGACACATCCCCCACATCTCGACACTTGACCAACCACCAACTCCAACCCACAGAAACCAACCCCCCCCCCCCGAGCCCTACTTCTGTTTGACACGCGAACTAATCTAATAGTGCAAAAACTCTGCCCGGCAGTCCCCGGCAGTGCTCCGCCGTCCCGCACTGTCCCTACACCAATTTGTCTTACACTGTAGGGCTCGCCGTCCTTAACAATAACCGGCCGTTCTGAAGTTTCTTGGACGAGAATGGACTGCCCTTTGCCGTCCCATCCCGTCCAGGGCTCTTGACAGGCAGTCGCCCGGCAAGGCCCTCCTGGGGCCCCAAACCGTTGAGAACACTGGCCAGGGGGGGTGAGGAACGGAGAAAGAGACAGCTTAAAAAAAAAGACCTATCGGTGTATTCTCTCCGAACTAGACAAGAGTTCACCGGGGGGGATGGCTACCACCCTTGTGGAGGCATCCAGCTATCCTCGTTAGAAGATGTTATGTAAGTCTAGTTGTCAGTAAGCAGTGTTGAAACCCGCGCTTACCTATAACTAGCGAGCATCGTTTACAGATGCATGTCAGGCACATCCAGTGCCCAACATGCCTAATGAGAGGGACGGATTCCAAGATGAACGGCCACCTCCGAATTGGTGGATGTTTGCCGGCGGTTAAAATCCGCCCGGAGATCGTAGCTCACGGGGAAGAAAGTTTCCAGAGCTAAGTCATTCGAGAAAGCTCTGGCAACGGGTAGCACCGAATGGCCAAATTCAACATGATATGGCGAGTGGAGTTGATAGTACGTATGATACCAAAATCCTTGCCCCATAACCACAGCGCAAGATGGGGAGAACCTCTCTGCTTAAGATCACACAATAACCGAATCTTGCGTGATAGATTCGCAAGCATTGGGCCCCCCAGAAATCGCCCATCTCAATGATCAGCCTTTCGGCTGCATTTCTCCCAACCGCCATTGGACTGGTGCGAATATCCGGAGTCGATTTTCGGTGGTATCAGACATGATTTGGGGTATACCGCAAATACACCTCCCAGCACAGACAGCTATGATACTGTAAATCAATCCCAACCTCCACGAAAATACACCCATAAAGTTATTTCTCAACAAGGGACTCCCCATGAACCCCCTCCCCGGTCTCCTTCGTATCCCTCCTATCATACAAAAACCGCTCCTATAATACACTGCTAGCCGGTCAACATTTACAATACACTCCAAAAACCCCAAGACCAGGTCTTAAAAGCCAAACACTGGATAAGGACTGGTGGGGATAGCTATGTACTATAGTTAGATAATGTAAATTTAGTCAGCTCTGGACGGCCAGAGCAAAAGCTCATGGTGCATCGGGAGGCAGTAAGCACTTCCATCACCACCCGCATGTGATCTTTGATGCGGGGGCTTACACAACACAGCACCGCTCAGCCCTTACCAGGCATCACCCTCACCCCCGTAATGCGCCTTTCCTCGGCAAATTCTACTTGTCACCGCCTCCGCGGCCGCCCGCTGCGAAAGGTATCATAGGTTACAGACTTTGGTGCCCCCGCAAGAGCTTTGGCTGATGGTTGTGCACCGTACCGATACTCGTAAAACTGCTGGTTGGCCGCGGTACCTGAGGGCTCTGCCAAGTGTTGCAAACTGGCCAAGCTGGGCCTAATTCATTGGCATAACTAACTATGCAGGCGAGGGCTGTGCGCCATTCCACTTGGCCCTGTGATATTTTGTGTATGATATCAATGGAATTTTTAAATTTTCTTAGAGGACCCTTTCTTCCAAGTTTTGCCAGGGGTTGTATAGTTCGTGCTTACCACTCTGGAGGCGTCTCAAGTCACTAGGTCATCACCATCACATCAGGCCCACACCGCGAATTTCCATGGTTCGAGCTATATTTCAGAAGCATAATATAATACTTTGTTCATTCAATAAGCACAACTACCTACCTCTACCCACCTAACCAGACTACCTACCATCCTTTATCCTCCATTCAACCGATCGCACAGAGCACAGCCCAGCCACGTTACCCCCACAAAAGATAATAAAAAAGGGTAAAAAATAAATAAATAGAGACCACCGAGTGATAAAACATGAAGAATCCGTCTGCAGGGCAGACAGGGAATAAGGGGGGGAAATAATAAAAAACGAAGGAAAAAAAAACATGACCTCTAAGAGTATAATGTTTGGAAAGGATACCCGGGCCCCCCGAGTAAGCCGGAGATCGGAAATTAGTGGCACGTAGTGCCTGTAACGATAGAAAGTAAGTGTCACAAGGTCGCCGCCCCTGTCAAGGGAATGCTAGGGCAGCCAGATAGGAGCGAGTCCTAGTGAGGAAAGAAGAGAATAAAATTGAAAATTAGGAAATTTGAAGGGAAATGAGATCTAGGCAGGTAAGGAGAAAAAGATTCTAAACCTCTCCATCTCCCAATTTCCAAACGTTCCATTAGCGCCGTGGACGATGCCATTAGTCGTCCCGTTAACACCGTTACTGGTGCCATTTACGGTGGGGCGTTGGGCGGTGGTTACGAGCGTGCATTCCAGGGTGCTGACGCTCCCGGGGCTGGGGCGGAACTCATAAGGGGGCTCTTCTTTCTTTTTCTGCAGGCTAGGGTTAGGGTTTAGGAGTCTTGGGATGTTGTTGTTCACTCTGAGCTCCACAGTTAGCTTGTATGCCCTATTGTGCAGATTTGCAGTCGACAAAACGGGAGTAAAGACTACGACCCCGGCTTCCGGAGGAAGATGGATCGAAAATTGTGTCATCAATTTTCGATCGTCAGGCAAGAGCTCCTGACTAAACTTGCCATCGATGCCATTCAAGGCAGCAGCGAGACGTACGCTACTTATTATAGCAGTACTAGCATCTAAGGATAGCACGTCAGTCCAAAATCCAGAGGCCATATATGCAATCGAGATTGAATACCTTTGCCGTCAGGACGGTATCTTGGCTCCTCGGGCCCCGAATTAGGCTTTGGTTGCGGCAAAGCCGGAGGTACAGATGTGGAAGCATTAAGCTGGGGGGCAGGTGAGTGTCCATTTGGCACAGGAGTAGCACTATGCCGTTGTGGAGGAGGAGGCATTGCTAAATTTGGGGCCGGTGAAGATGCTTGGGGCTGTGGTGTTCGAGGGTTGGACCGAGCCCGCAGGGTTATCGAATCATTTGCGGGGCTTCTCGATCTCCCGCTTTGAGTTGAAGGAGTCATATTCCGGGCACCCGGCTTTGGTGATTGGGAAGCCGGAAGCACTAATAGGTCCTTCTGATCACGCGGGGCAGCTTGTGGAGGGAGCAATGTTACTGGCATAGGGGGGGTGGGTTCCTTTTTTGACCCCTGGGGAGGCTTACTGGGCGGATCATTGGATCTACCCCGGATAGGTCGTGCACCATTGGTCTGTGCGGTAGCTGGGGACTCAAGACTCGGAGATGGCCCATCAACCGGTGCCGCACGTGTCGCGCGCAGACCATTGACGGGAGGCTTCTTGGGGACCCGCGGTGCGCGTTGCGAAGGCGGAGGTGAGGAGTGTGGGGCAACGGAAGGACCACCTACCGCAGATTCCCGGCGGCTTCCGATATTGAGTTTGATCCTCGGCCCTCGAGGAGTAGGAGCTGGCTCTTGTGGGGGTGATTGTGTTTGGTGTACATTAAGACGCAATCTGATACCACTTCCGCCACCTTCCATATTCCCAACCTTTGCTTTCGCCTGACCTAGAAGCTTGTGGAATTGGGTCTAGCAATGGGCGGAAAAAGGGTCAGCCTCTATGCTAGCACGAATATGGAATTATGTACTTACGTCTAATTTACGGACATCTTCCACAATGCTACTCTGCTCATCATTATACTCTTCGGCATTCGTACGAATCAAATGGACTGCTGACTCGAACTCAGCCCATGTAGGGTATTCCCCAAGGGCTATCCTCTTTTTAATGAGGTTGAGCGAAATCGGTTGCTTGATTACCCGAAAATATTCACCATGGAGCTTTTTGCTTGGCAGGTTAATGAAGAAATGTGCAACCGACTCGCCCCTAGTAAACGGGAACAAAAAAGTAATGTTAGCAAGTCCGTGAAAGAGAACTCAGCGAAAAAACCATTGTGCGACAGACAATATGAACGGGGACACTCATGCTTTAGGAAGTAAAAGATTGGGTCCTAAAGCAGAGAATAAAGTGGGGGGGATAAAAAGGTAAGGATTTTTGAACGGGAAATCCCGCACTAATAGACTCACTTTTCATCGGCAAAAGTCAGCAACTCGTCAATAATCTCATTTTGCGCCTGTTGTAAAGCCGCCATATCATTTTTTGCGTTCCTACCCGAGACCTGCCTGCCGTGGTTTGCGTGAACAATTTCGTCTTCCTTCTTGACATGCCGATTAGATTGCTCGGCAATAAACCCCTCTACAACATTTCTGATTCTCATAGAATCGCTATGGACTTGACTCTTGGGTTTGTTATATCCAGCGGCATTCTGGCACATTAATAGGAAATCTGCCTCAGCATCTGCTAAGGAAGCATATTCATTCCTATGGATCTTGGCCTATTGCACCAAATAGTAAGTATGGGGAGTTTGGAAAGGGGGATGCTGGCTGGGGGGGGGGGGGTCGTTTACGTACCTGTATTTCTGCCAAGGATATGGGCTCTGTGACTTTTTGGTAATAATCGGGATAGTCATCCTTTTGGGTTGGTTAACATTAACCCATTGGTTAGAGTTATGGCAGAGAAGCGAGGGGCCTACCTGGGGCACTAGCACCTCGAAGTGCTGACGAATAAAGCGATTCCTGATCCGTTAGATAAAGCACAGGAGAGCATTAGAAAGGGCTAAAAAATTTAGTGGAATGGGGAGAGTGGTTATAGGTCTGTTTGAAGGGTGCGGGGGGGGGCAGTGTGGGGATGATAAAGGGGAGGAGGGCATAGTCCAAGAAAGGTGAAGAGCTAAGGGTGAATGATCGATGGTGCGGGATGGTACTGTACCTCTCTTTATGGTTCCATACAGTGTCAAATAGAGCTTGAGCGACGGCTGTAGGAGTATTTAAGCCCTAAGCATGGGACGGTGGAGCATTCGTTAGTCAAAATAAAGGACGAGCACAAGTTGAGCTTCGTCCAGGGATCTAAACAAGCGAAGGCGCGAGGGGAAGAAGGAAGGAAGGAAACAGCGCCTGTTTTCCTTCGCGTGCCTCCCAAGTCACGAAGGCAAGTGAAGTGTTCCGCATGTTCAAGAGGGAACCCCACCAAAAAATGGGGAATCCCCTGGAAGCATGGAGTTGAGAAAACTTACCGATTGCTTGCGCCGTTTCCGAGCTCGATCGTCGCTATCCGGCGTTGGCGATGCCTGCGAAACCTTGCGCTTATCCATCTCACAAGGTATCTTGTGGTTCGAGGTTTCGTCGGGTTATATATATCAAGGAAGAAACGCGACCGAAAATTCGCGACAGGAAGAAGGTTGGTGAGGCGCGCTTCTTCTTTTTTTTTCTTCTTTTCTTTTTCCTTTCTTCGTTTTCCTTTTTTTTTTTTTACACCGGTAATGACTTGTGATGAGCAAGCTATGATGGGGAGAAAAAATGGCAATGAGGGCCAAGTTCTGGAGAAGGGGAAGAAGGTGTAAAAAGTGGGATAATTTACCAAGGAATTATGGTTGGAAGTCGAGGGTATTCGACAGTCCGTATGGCTCTCCGTTTCGCTTTCCCTGGTGGTGAGATCGTATCGTGGTCGCTTTGACAGGGAAAAGCCACAGTGCCGCTCTCAGCATGATTCACCAAGACTCCAGATCTTGGGTGAAAGGGGCCAAGACTGAGGATAACAATATTATTGTGTACGATTACCAGCCACAATTCGGGCGCCGCACAAGCCACATAAAAGGCCCACAATACAGCTCACATGGCTTTCCCTTTGTTGACAGCAGCACACGGTGACTGGGCTCAGGTCGTGGGCAAATCCACTCTGCCAATACTGTAAATTGGGTTACAGTACCGGTACGGTACCGTCCGTTTTTCGATGGTGTTCTTCAGAACAAAATAAACAAAGAGCTGCTACGCTGCTGGTATGATATACGATACCGTGACATTTTAATTGCCCTGCCAGTTCTCCGCTGCTGCTGCTGCTGCTGCCCTGTCTGCAGGTGCCCCAGGCATCTCTCGCTGCAGCGGTAATTAACGAGAATCTCCTGGTATCATAGTGCCGGTATCATATGGCACCGGCAGTCTACTATCTACCATATCATACTACCGTAGTATACCCTTCTCCTCTCTTCTCCACCACTTTCTTGTCTCTCACCTCACCCATATACCCTTCCAAGATCATACCAGTACGGTACAGTACCGTACTTGTATTGCTTGCCTCTATCATTTTCACACGCGAGTGAGATCAGTGGACCACGATACCCCCTCTCTTGATACACAGCGTGCCACGCCATTTCTTATTTTTATTATTTCAATTCCTCTGGTGATTTCCAATCCAATTCTTCATACTAGTACCGGTACAGTACCCTACTGGTGCTTCGAGAAGTTTAACGGATATCATACAATCACTTTTCTCGCAGCACATTATCTCCCCTGCCCCTACCGGTGGTGTCCAGACTGCTGAAATACCGTACGGTACAGTGCTGTTGAGAGGGTCTGTACCGCACACAGCAACACGCTGAGTCGCTCTAAGCAAACTTTTCTTCTGGCTCAAAGGTACTCGAGTACTGTAAGCCTACCCTAGGATCACGCCAACGCGTCCCGGTCCGTCCCTCTTCCTAAATACTGTACCCCTCCTCCCTCTTCTCCCTTCCTTTCTGTTATCCTCCTCCCGCCCCTTCACACACACCCCCCTCCCTAACAAAAAATCCTAATCCGACCGTTTAGCCGCTTCCCCACACTCATACCCATCAAACACACCAGTTTCCGAGCAACAATCTTCCCCCCCTCAATATTTCCATATCCCCGGAATATAGCTATGGAGAAGACTTCAGCCCGTCAACGTCGCCCACGTTTGTTGACCGATAAGGAGAGGGACCGCTTAGAGGAATTCGTTGACCTTATTCACTACTCCGATCGGTGAGTCCGCAGTTCCTCCTATACAAAGTGCTATCGTCTAATCTCCCCTTCCCCCGGCGTTTAGTTACTCCGATAAGCAATATGAGTATAGGTAGCTACCCCCGGAGCTCATGCGATCAACAAAACCTTCCCGTGCAACTAGTGCGCCCAGATTGTTCTAACTGCTCTGCCATTTTAGGCACGTTATGCTGCCAAAGCAAATGCTGAAACAAATTCCCAAAGATTATTTCGACACAGAGACAGGAACTCTCAAGATCCTCCACGAGGAGGAATGGAGAGGGCTTGGGATAACTCAGAGTTTGGGATGGCAGCACTATGAGATCCATGCTCCGGAGCCACACATCCTACTATTCAAGTAGGTTCTAGCGTACCTGGCTTCCAATTTGCCCAGTTTACTAAATCCTCTCTACTAGGCGACCTAAGAACTTCCAGACGAATACCCAGTAGGAAAACGACACTTCTCTCCTCCTCTCCCCGTCGCCAAAACCGTCGTCTGATTGCATCCGCGGCGTCTGGGCAACGAAATAACGAGAATGGATGAAACAAGACGACGATTACGAAAATTCCTGCTAATCTTTATTTGTGTCAATGGCGAACCTGGGAGCTACGTCTATGGCACTAATTCGTTTAAACATGGCCTTGATGCTTTTATCTTTCTTTCTCCCACGAAACAGGTTGAGATGTAAGGTGGAATAAGCGAACTCATTTGTTTTCTCTCCTCCCTCTCTACTCTCTTGAACTATATGCAATGGATTTCCTTTATTATATTTTCTCACGCAGGTCTCCCTACCCCTATTGGCTACCGTAGTGATATTGTAAGCCGAGTTTGATCAGAATCCGTACTTTTTTCTTTTCCCGTTGTGTATATTGCTGTTGTCCCGTCTGATGCCTTCCGCATCTGATCATTATTTTATTTATATTTTTTGTTCCGTTGTATTTGAATACCATATGTGGTAAGGGCCATGAAGTATGTTTGATACTCTAGCGTATGCGGCGGCGAAGAGTTCATCAGCATTGCGGCGGCGTGCTGATACCGGTAATTTAGTTGATCAAGTTGCACTCGAGCACAGTACGAACCAATACCCTCCCTCACTGAACCATAGTTTCGCTCAAATACGATGCTAGTACCCTCAAGAATACCAAGTTTATCATAATATCGCCAGATCACGGTCAATGCTCGTTTGAGATGCCGGATTGCCCCGATATCATTTGAAGGGCCACTGTCTATTATCGTCTCCGCACCAAATCATATCCAAGGAATTATGGATTGTATGATCGCAGCCCCGCATCCTAGTAGCCACGTGCTCCCGTGATCTTCTGTGGTACTGTACTCGAGTACTTATTAGATTCAGGAGTTGAAAGTGGTCTATTTTTATTTTTTTTGTGGTCAGATCCGGGCTACGGTAACTTTTATTTGTGTTGTGCTGGGGGGGAAGGAAGGCCATAGGGCTGAGGGTTGATGGAGGGTGAATAGCTTAATCCGATATTATGTATGATAGGAGGAAGAAGAAGCGTGGTTTGAATTGGCTTTGGGTAGAGGTGCCCGCGGATACTGACTTCTGCAGCTACGGCACCGGTATGTGATGATACTTTCTTGATGCTATTTCCCCTTCTTTACGGAGGAGGGCCCATCGGAACTGCACATTAATGATCCAAACCCAGATCCGAGAAAGCTAGAGTTATTGCCCGTATATCGTGCGGTGTGATATGTATTAAACCTTCATATGATATGATAACCAATGTATGATAGGAAAGTTGCCTGCCACAGTCATTGATGGCTGACGGGCCGAGATTATGAAATAAACCTAATCAGATCTGATTGGATGAGGCTGACGACCATGAAAGCTCCAGATAGGCTTGGACCGCTTGGTAGGGGTCCTTCCACTCAGAGAATCCAACAAACCAATTTGTCAACAACATCGAAATCCCCAGGAGCCAAGCCCCATACCTTATCCATCGCCACAACCAAAGAGGGCCCAATTCGATTTTATAAAAGTATCAATCGGTAGCTACATCCCTTCCACTCGTTTCCCGTCGATACCTTTCATTTTCATACATATTTTTCCCATTCTCTGCCCTCTCGCGTCCGTCGCGTGTGGTTGCCTGCCTTGTGGCCAGCCAAAATTTCAACCCTAAAAAATAAATTCCGGAACCTTGAGCGAAAGTGGGAACCCATCCCAAATTTCCAGACCCTAAGCAACAGCCGAGATCCCCAGTTCACACAAAAAATAATTCACTAGGAAGAGGAGCACCAACACCAGCGATCTTATTACCGATAAGAACGGGGGGGTCTAGAGGTTTCCTTCAACTAATTCCTCTAAATCATGGCGGATCCAGCACCGGACGACCATAATTCGCACGGCGCCACCTCCCTGGACCCCAATGGCGCTGGTGCGAATACGAATTACTTTGGGAACATGGGGAGTATGGATTCACTCGCGACCGCCGCGCACGCCCAAGCAGCTCAACAGCAAGCTTCTTACAGTCCGCACCAGGCTACGGCCCAACAAGCAGCTGTGGCGGCAGCAGCGCATGGTATGGTAGACCCTTTATTCTACCTGAATGATCCGGCCCAGCAGCAGCAACAAGCTCAACAGCAGTACTACTCACAGCAGGGTTATGTGCAAGGGCCTGGTGGCGGCTATCCTCAGGGGCCTACGGCAGAACAATGGCAGCAGGCTTTATCTTTGGGGGAGAATGTTAATGTCGAGTTTCAACAATTGTTCAATCATATGCAACAGTATAACCATTCTCAACAGCTCATGCTTCAGAGGGGTCAACAGGTTGATGCAGGAGCTTTGGAACAGCAGCAGGGAAACTTGGGTCAGCCCACTGATATGGTTCAGCGTGTCCATGCACAGTCGCAGGTTATCCAAGCCCAGAAAAATCATGTCCAGCAGCAGCAACAGGCTCAGGCTCAGCAGCAGCAGCAGGGAAATTTGGGTCAGGTCCCTGATATGGCCCAACGTGCTCACGCACAATGGCAGGCTCTTCAGGCCCAAAAGCAAGCCCAGCAGCAGGAGCAACAACGTCACCTCCAAGTTCAACAGCTCCATGCAGTCCAACAGGCACAGCAAGCCCAGCAGCAGCAGGCACAGGACCAGCTTCTCCAACAGCAGCTACAAGGGCAGCATCAGCCACGACCGATTATAACTGCCCGACCACGAGCCATCATACCAGGTCACGGCACTTCGGCAGAGTCCTCTAATTTACCTTCGCCGTCACCGAATATTGAGACTACTACCCCTATGGATCTTGATTCGGCACCAGCGTCTGCGAAACCATTATCGACCCCCACAGTAAGAACTGTGCCGGACCGGACCTTAATCAAGGGCCGGGCCGACTTCCGCCCCAAAACAGCAATCCCACAGGACCTGACAGCGGAAGAGTACGCAAGACAATGTGTCCAAGCGGCAATTGCTAGCAGACTCCCACCGTACGCTCTGCACCCGAATGAGTACGCTCTCCTGAAAGACCACATCAATCATCTGCAGGTCACGACATATATTCACATACGGAATGGTATCTTACGGCTATGGCAACGAAATCCGCTCGTTAGTGTTACCAGAGAGGAAGCAGCGGGGTGTGCAAAGGATTATCGGTTTTTCGATGTAGCTGAGGTAGCGTACGAGGTTCTGGTGAGGGGTGGTTATATCAATTTCGGGTGCGTGGAAGTTCCAAGCACCATTCCCGCGAATGTGGGCAATGCAAAGCGCAGGAAGACTATCGTTGTCATAGGAGCTGGAATGTCAGGGCTGGGATGCGCTAGGCAATTGGAGGGCTTGTTTACGCAGTTTGGCGACAGGTTACCCGCGGGTGAGGGGATGCCTAAAGTCATTGTGCTGGAAGCGAGGGGAAGACTTGGTGGGAGAATATACTCGCACCCGCTTAGAAACCAGGCCGGAGCGAATTTACCGGAGGGAAAGCGGGCAACTGCAGATCTGGGGGCGCAAGTTATAACTGGTTTCGATAACGGCAATCCCTTAGGTGTCTTGATCCGTGGTCAATTGGCATTGCATTATCATAGCCTTAAGGACAATTCTTCTCTGTACGATTCCGATGGAACCTTGGCTCCAAAGGATAGGGATATGCTGGTTGAAAAACTTTACAATGACATTCTGGATCGGGTATCCATCTTCAAGCAGAGGGCCCCACAGCCGAGGACAGTGGAAGGAGATAGGGAACTCATAGACACTGGCAAAGACCCGGCCGGAGAGGGTGGGGATATGATATCAAAAGTTGAGGGGATGACTACGAGTGACCTGCGCCCACCGACCCCCGTCTCATCTGGTCAGGACAATACATTTTCAGCTAGTGTCGACAAACTCACCGGGAAGCCATCGACAGCTACGGGGTCAAGTGCCAGAATCCCTGGCGCGGAACAGGTACGAAAACTTGGATGGGAGCTTAAAACCGGTACCACCGGACAGGAAACCATTATTTTGGAACCCCATGGCTCGGATTCACGGCACCCGACGCTAGGTAAAACGATGGATTCTGTGCTTCGGCAGTATCAGGACATCATTGATATTGCGCCGCAGGACCTTCGGTTAATCAATTGGCATTACGCAAACTTAGAGTATGCTAATGCCGCCAATGTCGATTTGCTAAGCCTCGGTCATTGGGATCAGGATGACGGGAATGATTTTAGCGGGGCTCATGCCATGTTGCTGGGTGGTTATACACAGCTTCCTAGAGGATTGTGGTTGAGTCCCAGGAAGCTGGATCTTAGGACTAGACATGTAGTCAAAAAGATTTCGTATAATCCCAGTAAAGGAGTAGAAGGCGGTGCGCGGATCCAATGCGAGAATGGAGAAATTCTCGACGCCGATAAAGTGGTTATCACTGTGCCCTTGGGGGTGCTGAAGGCGGAGACAGTAACATTTGAACCGCCCCTTCCGGATTGGAAGAGCGGAGCTATTGAACGATTAGGGTACGGCTTGCTGAACAAGGTATATAATTTAATCCAATTTGTTCAGTTTCTTTGCCTTACAATACTGATGCGTAGGGAAGGTCATTCTCGTCTATGATGTGCCTTTCTGGGATGTAGAAAACGATATGGTTGGTCTTCTGAGGGATCCTCTCGGCGATCCCTCAATACAAGAGAGCTATGAATCTAATAGAGGGCGTTTCTACATGTTCTGGAACTGCACAAAGGCCAGCGGGAAACCGACTCTAGGTATAAAAGACCCTATTTCTCTTGTGCCATCACTCGGGTATCCACATTTCACTAACTGCACTATTCCCAGTGGCTTTGATGGCTGGGGATGCCGCCACACAAACTGAGCTCGAATCTGATGACACATTGATTAATGAGGCGACGACTGCGTTATCAAAAATGTACTCAAACAAGTCTGTCCCATTGCCCACAGAGACTATCGTGACCCGTTGGCAGAAGGATCCCTACTCTCGCGGCAGTTATTCATTCGTTGGATCCGAAGCCACAGCAGATGATTACGACATCATGGCGAAACCGGTAGGAAACTCCCTCTACTTTGCCGGTGAGGCTTCATGTCGGGCATATCCAGCCACTGTTCATGGGGCATACATCAGCGGCCTTCAGGCTGCCGGCGAGATAGCAGGATCCATACTAGGCCCAATACAAGTTCCCTCGCCACTAATCCCACCAAAGCCCAAGTTCCAAGGTTCGTATAGCTCACTCTCGGGATCCAAACGCAAAGCAGAAGACTCAGTGATCGAGAAAGCCCGTGAACTCAAATCCGCACGCCTAGAGGTCTACGAGGAGCAATTGAAGCAAGCACTTGTCAAGGCGCTCGGTGAGCGACCTACGAAGCCAGGACGCTCGGGTGCCAATCCGTTCCTGTTATACCAGAAGGACCACTGGTTCATCTGTAAAGCTAAGTGTGACGAGGCCCGGCGGAAGGCAACTAACAACCCCGAGGCGAAGGCCACGAGGAATGAAGTCCGCGCTGCCCTAGGCCAGATGTGGAGGGATGCGCCAGAGGACGAGAAAAGGCCGTATCTGAATGAGACGGAGAATAACAAGAGGAGCAATGCCGCGAGCGTTACGGAGTTTAAGAGAAAACTTGCCGAGTGGGATAAAGCGGCCGTGAAGTTTAGGAAAGAGTGGAAGGAGGCGAACCCGAGCGTGCCGAGTGAGGACGAGGTATTATTGGTGAGGCAGGCGGAGTTGGAGGTAAGACTTTGATCACTGACTGCTTACCCACTTGTACGTGCCCGTGGACAATGATGGACCGACTAACTCCACCGGGAATCACAGATTGCGGAGATCAAACGAAGTCGAAAACTTAACGGCTTTATCGACTCTGATGAGGAGGGTTATTAAGGAGAAAAAATGGAGAAAAAAGGTAGTATTCAAATCATCTGCCCTGTCTAGCACTAAAAGAGTTTGGACATCATCCATCACCACCATATCGAGCGGGAAATGTCTACAGCTTTGCACATTTCCCCCGGGGCATACCACACGCTCACTAACTTTCTAGAACCAAAATCAAATACCCAAGATACTTCCATTCTCTTCTCTCTCTTTCTTCTCTCGCTCTTTTTTCTTTCCCACCTCATACAACCTTTTCACCCATTTCTCCAAGTAATTTCAGGTTTCCTTTTCTCTTTCGGTATATTTTTCCTCCCTTTTTCCGGCTTAGGGTTTCTTTTTTTCTTTCTTTTTTTCCCTTTCTTATGTTTATTTGTAACCATAGCTTGAGATTTCGGAAAGGTTTTTTGTATTGTAGTTTTTTTTATAGTTCTTTTTCTTTCCCTCTCTATTTCTCTTTTTTTTCTTTTTCTTTTATTTTCCCTTCGACGTTCTGTTTTCTGACCTGACCCCTAGCAATGGGATCCGGGGGGGTCGAAGAAGAAAGAAAAAAAGTTGGTGCATGGTAGGAGCTGGAGGATTGATTGAAAAGGAAGCCTGAAGCCTGTACTATATCATAGGCTGTGGGTATCATTTCATTCTGCAGGCCATCCTGTGAGACAGCTTCGGGAGTTTCCGTAGAGCTAACCCGTTAAACACGCGCGACGTTCCAACGGGTAAGAAACTGAAGCCTTCAGACTGGCCTGAAAGGATAGATCCGGCAGGGTATGATACCCACAATACGCAAGGACAATAAAAATAAAAGAAATCAAGTTACTCGAGTAGATGTGGTATAATATCATACTTTATCATACCATCCGGTACGGTGCTGATACTTGCTTGAGTAGGGTATCTTATATACCATGAACGAATACAAATACTCTAGTACGGTATAGTGCCGGACACTGCCAATCGACACCTATGTTAATTCGCTGTCGCTTACTAAGCGAAGGTAACCTTCCTAATTAGGATAGATAATTTGAAATAGTTAAATGATCGGCGATGTTTATTACCACATTGGGTATAATCATGCCAAGATATTACCCAATACAGTAATTTTGGGGGGTGTTAATTTTTACTCCTGCCTGCAAAATATGGAAATCTTTGAACCACTCTAGCACTCTTGGAAGTTAATATTTCCCCAAATCCCTCTGTAATTCTTTAGAGAACCATCACATAAAGACTTTTACAGAAGCCTTTGAGCTTATTGGTTGTTGTTGTTGACTTAGAGCAGTTTGAAGTTGGTCATGTTTGGGGTTGGCGGAGGTGTTGATTGGCATTGTCCGGCACTGTACCGGTACGGTTCCTAGTGATACCCAAAGAAGCGTATTCTTCATCATCCGGGATCTTCCAAATTGTGAACTATGGTAGCTTTGACCTCCCGCCTGACAGGGCGCGGAGCCCCAATTTCTTTTGAATCTGGGGCCAACCAAACCAACTGAACGCTGCGAGAGGTCACTTGTAAGAGCGCAATCCATTACCATACCACCGCCACTCCATTGCTACCTCTAACACTTCTTTCTTCCCTATCATTTCTCCCCGTCTCCCGTGTTTGTCTCGCATTCTAGCTTTGCGCTTCCATTTTTCTTTATACTTCTACTGCCTGGTACTCCCCACCGGTTTACTCAAACCGCCATAGAAATGGCGATGTCAGCTATCTCAGCACCTGAGAAAGCTCTCCGGGTGCGCGAAAGTGCTTCCCCCACACACACACACACATGCCCCTCCCTCCCCGGCTACAATAGCTAACGACCGCCTAGACTCCGAGAAGGCCGTCCGCAAGGAAATGCTTGGCGTCCCGCCCGAAGTCCCATACACTGTCCTCGAGCTCGTCGGCAAGGGCAGTTTCGGCAGCGTATTCAAAGGCATGCACAATGAGACCAAGCAGATTGTTGCCGTCAAGTCCCTCGACCTTGACCAACACGACGACGAGATCAAAGATATACAGAAGGAGATTGGATTGTTGAGTCAGTTGAAGGCCGGTGATGCGCCAAATATTACGGCATTTCATGGAAGCTATTTGCTTGGGCCGAGATTGTGGGTCATCATGGACTTTTGTAGTGGGGGGAGTGTGCGCACTTTGGTTTGTTTTTTTTTTCTTTCTTGCCCCGCTCAGGAGGAGGCGTGCTGATATAGAGGGGGGGCGGGCGGGGGCGGTAGATGAAAGCGGGGCCTATCGACGAGAAGTACATAAATATTATTATCCGGGAAACGTTGACGGCATTGGGGTATTTGCACAAACAGGGGATCATTCATAGGGATATCAAAGGTTTGTTTGCCCACCCTTTTGACACCGCTCATCCCCGTGGCCGGTGGATTCTGCCATTGAGTTGGGCCAGAGGCGGTCTGCTGATTATGTGAGTTAGCGGCGAATATCCTTGTTGGTCAAGATGGGCGTGTGGAGCTGTGTGACTTTGGCGTGTCTGCCCAGATCGCCGGGAAGAATGGGAAGAGAAATACGTTTGTTGGAACACCGCAGTGGATGGCTCCTGAAGCATTGTCGGGTGGTTTATATGATTCGAGGGTTTGTTTGCCCGGTTCCCTCTACACTTGCCTCAGTGGTGATTTTTTTATCTCACTCCGCTTCGATGTTGTAGATCGATATTTGGTCCTTCGGAATTACTATTATCGAGATGGCGAAGCAGAATCCTCCGTTGTTCAATATTCCACCGAATAGGGTCGTCGACATGATCCCGAGGCTTCCACCTCCGAGGCTTGAGGGTGGGAATTGGTCGAATCAGCTAAGGGAGTTTGTGGCCTTGTGTTTGAATGAGGTTCCGGAGGAGAGGGCTACCGTGGATGAACTTTTACGCTCCAAGCTAGTGAAGGCCGCTAGGCTACCTACATCTGTCATGAGAGAGCTTATTGTTCGGTATGATTCTTGGGCGAGTAGGGGTGGTGTTCGGGACTCTATGTGGCAGGCTACGCTGCAGAACGACATGGATCACTTGAACGCTACTTTGGCTAGCGAACCTGGGTGGGACTTCGATACCGTAAAGTCCAGACTTTCAGGAGTGGCAGGGTTCATGCAGGAGGAGATTGGCTCGGCTTCTAATGTTTCCACTCTAAAGGCACAGTATAGGAGTCCACCTATCTCCGAGGCTGCTCGGCAGAGAGCCGGAGAGGGGCTTTTCCGGCTTTTCCAGAGCCCTGAAGAAGAGGCACAACAAAAGCAACAGCAAAATGGTCAGAGGATAGGATATGGGGCCCTGGGCCCAACATCGGATTTACAGTTTAGGAGCGGTTCAAGTACTCGTTCCGGAACCCCGGAAAATAATATGATATCTATACCTTCCTTCGACGGTAACGGGATGCGTCTTCACGATAATAGGTCTAACAGCCCTATCGGCCAAATAATCATGCCTTCTATGCCCTCGGACGAGGAGATTATTCGTCAAGCCCAGGCCAAGGCAGCCGCAGCAGCTGCTACCCCTCCACCTGCACCTCCAGTCGCACCAGCTTCCGCACCAACACCACCACCATCTCTTCCGATGGCCTCTTTGGATCGTATCCCGGTGGCTCGTACCAGGGCTCACAGAGCCGATTCCGCTGGAGCTTCGGTTCTGCGCCCAACCGGACTCTCGACTCCGTCGCCAACCCCCGATAGCCAGAATCGTGATGCCTCCCCTAGGAGACCTTCCACGGCAGCGTCTGCCCCATCCTCCCCTCCTCGTTCCGGTGTCTACCAGCAAAACTTGATGATGCAAAATGGGCTAAAATCTCATCACCTCCCGTCGAAATCGGCCCCTAACATCGCAGCCCTTCGTGAAGGAAATAGCCCGGGGACTAATGCGCCCCCTCTTCCCGTTATCAACAACCCGCCGCATGGAAAGCTCCGCAGCGCAGACTCGACTCCACCTCATGGAAAGTCCCGTTCTCAGGATATTACGGGCAGGGGCCTTCAGAAACCCCCAGTTAAAGCCAATTCCAACAAGCCGAACCATCTGAACCTCGACCTTCCTAGCAACCCCCACCACAATGGGAACGGTGTCTTGAACGGAATGCTCCCACCATCGCCTTCCCGCCCGACTTACCCGTCGCACACCCAACAGCCCTCTTTCTCGTCCATGCAGGGGATCGGCGTCTCGGGTATCCCCCGCAGTGAGCAAATGCAGCCTACCCTCGTCGACGCAACTGAGTTCCCGACTATGGAGCCCTTGAACCTGGCCGTAATGTCTTTGGACGCCGACGATCAGCGCGTTACAGATGAACTCGACAGGATGCTCGCGGGCCTTAGTGATGCCATGGAATTTATGGGAGTGAAACTTAAGGCGCTTAACGAGCAGAGGAAGCACGAGAGAGAGGGTATGGAAGAGGAAGGTGAGGGCGCGGGGGATAGTTAAGTCGCGTACTAACCTTGATTCTCTATTGGCTTTTACCTTTTTCCTTGTCTCTATGTTTCTCTCTTGTATCCCCTGAATACTCTATGACGGGCTGAGTTAGGCTAGATGTTTAAGTTTCTCGGTTTCTTATCATTACCTCTTAAATTCCTCTCCTTCTCTCCTTCCCTTTCCTTGCGAAAAAACAAACCTCTCCATGTGAATGGCGCCTGGGTGAATTACGGGTTTTCTACTTGCTTGAGTAATTGATTAATCGACTGAATGGACGATCAGCGTATGGTGGTATGATACAAGAGGGCGGGGTATTATATCACACCTATGACTTTTTTTGGGATTTTTTTTTAATGATCGTTAAATTAGGTTTCTTTTTCATTCTTTTCGCTAACGATTGTGGTCCCCACTACCCCACTTGCATTGATTACGAGTCTTCGTTTTTATTCCCATTTTTACTTTTATTCTTATTCCCCTTCGTTTGTTTGCTCATTGTGTCTGGGAGTTAAGGGGTGTTAGTTAGCTTAGTTAGGTTTGTCTGATAATATCATGATAGATGGGATTTTGGATGATTTTCGTCCCAATCGAGTTTCAACAGGTTTATTTGGTTGTTGGGTGTTTGGAGGTCGGAAGGGTTTGGATCCTAGCTGTATCATATGATAGTAGTTTAGTTAATTGGTAGATTTTTCCAGTTCCCAAGGTTTCTATGCTCCCTTGGGGCCCACCTTATACCGGAGCTTCAAATATTGTTTTATTATATCATACATACTTGCATCCTCATACCGCCCATCATAATATTATTATCGGGCACATTAGATTTCACTACGAGCCCGAGTGAGTGGTGGTGAAGGTTCTGGTAGCTTGCTAGGCTGCGGCAAAAAGGTGATTCGGCAGAAATCCCCCAGCACCGAGTGAGTGATCATGACTCCTCACGGTAAGTCCCGCTTCTGATAAGGATAAGCGAGGGATGCCCGTTGCTCGCCAAGGGATCTTTTATGAACGCTCCGGAACCCGAAACCGTAAACGCAACGACGCGTCGCACAGAATTCCATCATAAACCTCACCACCGCCGCCACCACCACCACCACTTCCCATCTCCCAGAACCAACGTTTGCCTCTCCCGACTACCGGTATCCTTCCACGGCAAACCTATCCAAAATTAAACGAACAAAAACCCTCACCACTACAAAACAACAAATCCTGCAACTCCAGGCAGCCATAGCAGGGAGAAAAATGCCACCAGCACCCCCCCCTCCACCGCCACCACCACCACGCCCCCGCAAACCCAAACTCCGCACAAAAACACCCGCCCCCCCACCGCTAACTCCTGCAGAGCGTGCGGTGGCAGAAGCACACCTAGCAACCCAACGATTTGCCAGCCAATCCCGGCTCAAGGATGCTTGGGAGAGCATATTCGAGCGCTACTCGCAGGACTTTGACGGCGTGGCGGACGAGATTGATACATTGACCGGAGAGGTGGTTGTTGACAATGGGCATTTGAGGGGTATGCGGAGCGGTGATGGCAGTGGCGGCCGTGGGGAGGGGTTTGATTGGGGGGGGATTGTGAGTTTAGAGGCTGCGAAAGGGGGGGAGGGGGAGTGGATTGATGAGGAGTGTTTAGAGTGTAGGGATAGGGATGAGCTTGATGATAGCTTTTGTCGGAGCTGTGGTGGCGGCGGCGGGGGAGGGGTTTTCTCAACACCCTTTGGTGCCAGTGTTGTCACGCCGGCGAAGACTCCACGGTCGAGTCCTCCTGAGATAGTGCCTTTACCTCTTCCATTGTCTAAGGCAACGGCTGCGGATCCAAAAGATTGGCTCGTGGGAGACGTCTCAGAGTGGGTGTGTGCGCTGCTTGAACTTTCGCCAGATGAGGTGGTGGACTTGCGAGAGCGGGTGGTGGGCAGTGGGGTTACGGGAGGGTATTTGCTCCAGAGGTTGAGGTTTGATGACTTGAAGGAGATTGTAAGCTTCCCTTCTCTCTGTTTCTGATTCTTTGATCATAGAAGACTGACATGTGGATGGATGGGTAGCTGGGCATTACTTCGTTTAGCAAACGGATGGAGTTATGGAATGAGGTGCTAAAGTTGAGGGGTGCGTTCACTTCTGGTGGTGGTGGTGGTGGTGGTGGGATTGTAGAGTCGTCGCCTTGTTTGCCGATGCCCGTCTCTGCTGTGGGTTCGTTAGAAGGTGATATCGACGCTGATACGCCGACGCACGCTGGACGAGGAAAGCCGTTAGTGAAGGGAGGGAAGGGGAAGAAGAAGATTATGGTTGTTGGCTTGGTTAGTCCCAGGATGGCATCTACAGGGGCATCAGATACACCAAAACAGAAATGGAGGGGCAATGGTGAGGGGGCGAGTCCGGGATTGGGGTCATTGGATCGTACGCCGGATACCATCAATACAGCTATAACGACCGCTACACCAACGCGGAACATCAAGCGCCAAAGCAAAGTCAAGAAGTTACCATCCCCTACCACCAGCATCGCGAGCACTCCAAGACCGACAGAAAAGCAGGAACACCTCAAACCTACAAGGCAAGAATCACCTGATATCATCACCACCAGCACCCCAGCGCCCTCCACTACCGCTACCATAAAAACGCCTAAGCAAAAACCAAAACCAAAAGCTGCTACCCCATCAGTATCTGGCGTTGCTAAAAACCCCCTCCCGCTGGGAACTCCGACATCAAATACAAACCCCTGGGCCCCCCCACCCCCCGCTTCGGACCCCTTCTACTCCCCAATCTGGAACGACGAGCATCCGGATGGTACCCCCGCCAAATTCCCTGGTTCAGAAATGCGTTTACCTCTTACCCTCCCGCTCAAACCCAAACTCACACCCAAGCCCAAACTCACACCTACCACTGCCACTACCAAAAACGAAGCCAAGAAAAAAGAGCACTTGGTACCTACCACCGCCGCCGCTGCAACCAGCACCATCACTACCCGACCGCCCCCTGCTAGCACTACGATAAGCAAGCTACGGCCATTCCTGACACCAGCGCCACCAAAACGGAAGCGTAGTTCGTCAACCGCTAGTGCTACCATTGGCTGGACTACCGATGCCAAGAAACGACAAAGATTATCTGGGAGGAGCTTTTTGAAGTTTGGTGGCGAGGAGGACGATGACGAGCTCAGTAGTGGTGGAAGCAGTCCTGCTGAGAGGGGTAATCTGCGCCAGAGGAAGGGGATTGCTGTTAATAGGGAGAGTGCGGAGGCCGGAGCGTTAGAGAAGGTGCATAAATGTTGTGGGCGTGGCTTTTGTTTCAGGTGTTTAGACTTGGAGGGGGAGGAGGATGATTTGGTTTAGGTTGTGTTGGGCTTGGTTGGCTGGCTGGTGATGGGGTGGGGGAGTTTGGCTTCTGGTTTTGTTTTTCGTATGCATGCATTATAGCTGGGTTGGCTGGGTAGGCTTTGGGGGAATAGATGATGGGTCAAGGAATTTTATATATAATGTTATGTACACATTGATGGTACCAGTATTGTTTCGTTGTGTTTGTGGCAGATGGCGGTGGTGTCAAAGGTGACTTCCTACCTTTTGGAAATATCGCTCGCGTATATGGGCACTACCGTACGTAGACTAGCACTTAGGAATCAGGGCCGGGCTATAGGGGCCCAAACTTTCCCTCTTGGGGATCCGCTCACCTCCATTCCACCTCACTTGATCTATTGGTATCACACTAATCCATCCGTCCATCCACAAACTACCGTACCTGTCCTCTACCACCGGTGAACACAACCCACAACACCATCGCCACCGCCACCACCGCCTACCTACCAACCTACACTGTTGTGTTGCTGTAGCTAGCTAGACACCAGGAACACCGTATATAACACGGTAGCTAGGGTAAAAATGAGTCGAATCACCTACACTTCTACCATCTCTCCCCCGCCTCTCGCCGCAAGTAGAATTCCTATGGTAGTCTACCTACCGCAAGTATGATACTTTATTCACTTGATACTGTACTGTTGCTGTACTCGAGTAGTGCGCGCATGAGCGGGCTATAGATACTCCGGACCATCAATAACGATACCGAAACGGAGTCTTTGAAACTGTGTGTGTTTAGGTAGGTAGGTAGGTATGTATGTAGGTAGGTAGGCAGACAAACCATGAGGATAAAAATGAATGATAAGAGAGAAAAGCAAGTGAAGGATTAGTAACAACAACGATAGTAAATAATCAATATATACATACATCTTAAACTCGAGTCAGCAGATTTTTTCTCAAGTTGGCTACTACAACACGGTTATGGTTGTGGTGCTTGTGGTGGTATTCATAGTATAAATACATTAAATCATGCCAACGAATTATCCAACGAGCAGGCGAGCAAACAAGCTGGTAGGAAAAAAAAAGAGGAAGGAAAGAAAGAACAATTCCTACAAATAAGGGGGGGGGGAAAGAAAGAAAAAAGAAAAAAGAAAAGTATGTGTCTCCCCGTGTGAGAGTTATCGGTAAGCTAGTTGTATGGTATTTCATAGCAGTCCTGACTTAGTCTTTATGCGTTGATAGATCTACATAATATCATATATGCCTCCCCCCCCGCCCCCCAAGCTCTACTATAGGGTTCTCTAAAGACCTCTACTATGTTAGGAGGTGTGGAGTGGTATGTTTGTTCGTTGATGCTCTTTGAGAGTTGGAGATGCCTTGCTGGAGCCACTGCATGTATCATACCGTCCGCGGCAATACGTTGGCGCGTCATAACTTCTCACTCTTTGGCCTGTGGACGCACCGCTATGTTGAGATGATGGCGTGGTGTAGACCGCCGTGGTGGGAATGATTAGCTAAAACAAGGGTTTTTTTTTCTTTCGATCGGTGGAGCAAAAGTGATGCTTATTGTGGGTGCTGTCTACTCTTGGGCTCGTTCTTGCTTCTTTTTGGGATGGGTGGATACATCATGGCGAACTGGATCTATGCTCCGCAAGCTAGAAGCACCCCCACCCCACATTTGGGGGATCCAGGGCAAGGAAATGGCGCCATGGCAAGTATCATATATGTGCCTTACGTAGTTAAAGATTCAATGTTCCTTCTTTCATTTATCTTTTCTTCGGAGCAACAACTAGCACCTAACTAAGCCTTAACGAACGCCTTAACGAACGGATTGCTCCCCCCTCCATTCCGGTTTAACTTCTCATTTCATTCATTCCCATACTTGACAGAATACCAGCATACCAACCACAGCAACAAATACGCCGGCCCTCCAAAAAAACAAAAAAGAAAAAACAAGCAAAAAGCCAACTTTCCACGCAATGACGAGCAGTGTAACACAGCGTAACGTAAAGTACGCAGGTAGACAGGACAAAAATTGAGACAAAAGGGGGGAGGGGAGGAGGAAGAGACAATCATGACTCGCGACAAACGTTATGATGATAAAAGCAGATAGCCTTCCAGTGCTGACTGATGATGACGAAGACAAAAAGAAGGAAGGGAAAGGGAGGAAGGGAAAGGATGGAGGAGGTGGTGGTTATTACATATCACGCCTGTGTGACTAGGCTAGAATAAGGTAGAGTGGGTGGGGTCGGGTGAATATGTTTTTTTGGAAAGGGGAAGGAAGGGATAGAAAGAGAAGCACAGAGAAAGGCATATAGATAAGAGAGACAAAGTGAAAGAACAGGCGCTACACTCCTCCAATGCTTTCCGTCCGCCGTTCGACTCGTCAGATATTATTGTAACTCGCGGTGGACCGCCAGAATGAAAAAGGGCTCAACAGAGGGATAGGGAAAGTGGGAGAAATCGAAAGTGCGTCAACTCAAACAAATACTGCCTCTCCCATCCCATACCCCAACCTCCGGTACTTCCTGGAAGCATAATACCTCCCTTTCCCTCTCCTCCCGGGTCCATTCATGTCTCCCTCCTCCTCATCCATAGCATCCTCCCAGCTAAGTACTTCCCTGCCAGTATCGCCCTCCGGATACTCTTGGTAGTAAGCTCGCCCCTTGCACCTCTCAAACTCCATAAGGCCCCCAACACACTTATCCGCGTTAGCAATGAAAAATTCTTCTCCGGTAGGCGCGAACTCGATTCCTCCAACCTCGCCCCAGAATTCCAATTGTTGCATAGAGTCCCAGGACGTTGCATCCACGATCTGTACAATGTCGGCGGGTTCCGCCATTGCAAGGACTCTCTTGCCGCCGTACCCGAGCGGGGAGAAACGCAGGGCTCTTACACCGGCCATTTTCGCGGGGAGTACCTTCATAGTTTCATTCAGTTTTCTGGCATCCCAGATACGAACAGTTTCGTCCTGGTTCCCAGTGGCAATAGTATGCCCATCGTCACTCCATGCCGCAGCGAAACCGTAGTCTCTATGTCCCGGGAGGACGAACTGTGTACTCCCGCGCTCAGCGTCGCAGATGAGCACGTCTGTGTGATCCCCTACCACGACCCGCAGGCGCGAGTCTGGGCTCATGACGCTACAGTTCACTGGCCAGTCGTATTCGTGTTGAGCATTGAAAGCCAGAGTCTCACAGTCAAGGACACGCACGTGATAGTCGTTTGATGAAAAGACGGCATTTGGTGTGTTGTTGTGTCTGTTTCGGACAATCTGAACATGGTTTGTTATACCACTTTGGTTCTTCGTCACGACTCCTGTGATAGGTTTTTCGGATGCCTGAGCAAAGAGCGGCTTCAAAGCATATTCTCCATGAAAGCAGCCTGCGATCACCACGCCTGACTGACCGGTGCAAGCACTCAGTGTCGATATTCGGATTTGGTTCTCACTCCAGGAGTCCGAGCAGGACAGATCCATCGTAGTCACCGTCGATCCTGTTAGCGGATTTGTCCGTAGAACCTTCGCATTACCGGCGTAGAAAACATCGCTTCTAGACACCACTCCCAACAGATTGCGCAGCTGGAAGTGTATCAGGCGGGGCTTCTGCTCCGTGTCCATCCTTCGGAATTTATAAAACTGGCGATTTGCCGGTATACTAGGCTGTTGATCTCAATCAGTATACCGCGAATAAAACCCAAAAAAAAACTAAATGAGAGCAAAGTGCAGGGTGTGACGAGCTTGTGGGGGCTTATGTGTAAGAAGTACGATGTTCGATTAAAGTACCTGTAGATCTGCTTCTAAACTAGAGCATTACATCCGACGCCTGCCGGGGGCACTCACTTGCCATGCGAAGCCCCACCCCCCTGGCGAGACCGGAAGGGAAAAAAAGAAAAAAGGAAGGAAGAAAAAGAAAAAAAAAGGACAGAGAGGACGAACGACTTACCGGGTGCTCAGGCTCAACATCCTTCTCATTCCTGTAATTAATATATTCCTTCCGTCGGATGCCCCTGGCGAGATCGACCGTGATCCCTAATTTCTGCCAAGGGATTGCCTGAATATCGCAACCATCCCTCTCGACATCTCGCCTCGTAATCTCTCTCGGTCGCGGTAGTTTCTTAACATCTGCAGCTGCTACCGATAATTTCTGATAGCGCGCCGAGTTCATCCTATACCGGTAGTAGGCGTGCTGGCAAAACTTTGCAAAATCGTAGTTGTAATTTTCAATGTCTTCAAGGGGCAGGTTTTGTTCAAACGTGTGATCAGTTACGCCCTCAATTTCTTCATTTTCAATGAATATCCCGCCGTCCAGAACGACGGGTGGAAGGGATAGGTACGTTGCGGAGAAATGGAGAGGGAATTCAATAGCAAAAGGAGTGGGCGAAGGGGAAAGGGGAGGAGGAGGTGTGGGTGTGGGTGTATAGTAGGTGGAGGGGTTAAGGTCATCATGAACTATAGGGGGGGGAGGGGATAGAGGTGATGAATGTGATGTGGAGAAGACTTCCCCAACACCAGCAGCCGCTGGAACCCCCCCTGACGCCGTCACAGGAGTAGCGAATGACGAAGGAGATACAGCCGCTGCTGCTGTTGGAGAAGTTTGGGGAGACTGAGATGGCATACTCTCGTTCCAGCCCGGCGTTTGGCTAGCTTCTGACTCCAAAGCTTCATCTTCCATGGTAGACCCCTCTTGCTGTCCTTCGAAGCTCCTCGTGGCCAGAATCTCGGAGAGCGGATCCATCACAGACCCATGAACGCCGAAAGCCCCAGAGTGCGCGTAATTATCAGAGTAGATAACAGCTGGCGACGACGAATGATCTTGCACAGAACCAAACTCCTCTAGCGGAGGGTCCAGCTGCATTAGAAAGACAGGGTCGCCGTCCGGGGTTTCGTCGTCATTGGCGTTTTCAGATCCGTTATCCGCAGGGCCCTCATAGGTGGATAGATCGGTTGAGGAGGAAGAAGAAGAAGAAAAGAAATCCAGGAAAGCGGCTCCTCCACCAACAGGGGATGGAGGTCTGGTAACGAGGTTACTCGGCGAGAAGTCCTCCTCGTCTTCATCAACAGGATTCGGCACATGTAGGGTTGGCGGCAACGGTAGAGGCGAACGGGTAACCTCAATGGACTCCATATCGCTGTCGGGTAGATCCACGTCAACGCCTCCGTCAGGATCTTCCTCGCAATCCTCCTGGTCCGGGGAGCTCTTGTTGTGTTCAAGGGGAGAAGAGAGGTGTTTGTTCGCACGAGTTAAGCCGTCCAGGTCCTCGGAAGTAATTGGGGCGCCGCCGAATTCAGCTGCAGAAGAAAGGTTGGAGCTAGAAGTACTGCTGAAAGAAGATCTGAAGGACGGGGCAGGGGATGGGCTACTCTTGTTCCAGCTACTCGGTATTGACTCGAAGGGAAGGTAATCTTGGTCAGCCACGGCAGTGGATGCAATGCCCTGCTGTCGCGCAGAGACATCACTGCAATGGCGGCGATGGTGGTGGTGATCATCGCCAGAAGCTGGAGGGTCCCGTGTGGAAGCGGCTGGCAGAATTTCCGTTTCAGAAAGGTCTCGCCCAGTTGACAGGTCAATTTGTTGCCACTGCTGTTGCTGTTGCTGCCGGGGCTGCTGGTCCTGGTGTTGATGCTGGTGATAGTCTTGATGGGAATTGGAATCGCAGTTGTGGCTTGGGGCTGCATTTGATTGACTACTGCAGTGATCCATATGGAATGAGGATAGCGGGGGATTGGTGCGGGAGAGAGAGCTGGACTCTCGCTGAGACCTCTGAGTGGTGAACGAGGAAGCCCAATGATCCCGGCCGCCGGCGATACCGCTCCCTCCCCCGCCACACCTCTCCTGAGACCCGCCGTCAAAATCCGACGAGGACATTCGTGGATCGGAAGTTATCGTAGCGTCCGCTTTTGGAGAAGGAATGAGAGTGGAGGAGTAGTCGAGAACATGCGCAACTGGCCGAACAGGCGAGCGAGCTAACGAGGACGAGGGTGGGGATTTGGTCGAGTCGGTCGGTGCGGTGTGGGGAAGGGTACAGGCAGCGTTCCTACTCGCAGGATAGCCGTCGGTAGAGCTAATCACTTCTTCTTCGAATAGACTTTCCTGAACTTGTCCCTATGGGCTCCTTCCGCCGCAACGAGGGACGGCGGATCCTTGGCTATCGTGTTTGCAGCCGTTACTATTTTCAAATTTATCGAGATTCGACGGATTAGTGAGAGACATGCGATAGTTGGGGATTTGCTTTTTTTCCCTTTTTTTTTCCTCTCCCTTTCTTTGCACTTTCTCCCAGTGTCCCTCCCTATCTGAGCTTCTTCTTTTTTTTTTTTTTTTCAGGAAAAAAAAAAAAGAGAAAAAAGATATTATCCTCCTCCCCTTTTCCTTCCTTGCTTCCACTTTCCTGTCTCTGTTATTTTCTTTTTTTTTAGGGTTGTGTTAGGGACGCCCTCTTGCCGTTGGATGGTTGAGTAGGTAGCAGGTTGTGGAGGGTCGGACGAAGGAGTGTGAGTGCGAGTGGGAGGGGTGGGAGTTGTTTCGTAATTCCTGCAGAGAGGAGAGCAGCAAACTTTTTCTCCTTTCCCCCCCATACGGCAAGTGAACTGAACAATGATTGTATGTGAGCCACGGCAATACGCACAACCAACTTTCGTAGCTGTGATAGGTATAGTTACTGCATTCACAACTAACCAGCATATCGTACAAGAGTGTAGTCACCTGTGTGCATCGCACAGTACCATGATGTTGAATATATATGCAGCAGGAATATACGCCATGGAGACATCCGGCCGGCCCTTCTCAATCTTCAGGGCTCAATTCCACCAGCTTTACTACCTACCAGCTTCAATATTGGTGGCACGATTTGTAGTACATAACATCACTCTTTGAGCCCAGGATTTCAGCCATCGCTTTAGAACTTCAATAGTTCTTATATCTCTTGTATCATACATGGAACCATTTGGATACAAATCATATAGTATTATAAGGGAGTATCCTCTTGCAGCCAAAACATTACTACAAGGTATTACCAATGACGGAGTCAATTGTCCTTTCTTTCAAATTGTAACTTGAATAACTGACTCTTGTTCTCAAATGTTGGAGTTGGTTGTCATTTACTGGTGGCGGTAGTGTTTGACACAATTTCACTTTCCGATCTTGTCTAAGGCTACAATATGGAGGGCTGGGGCGATCAATTCTCACAGGTTCTTTTATCTTCTCATCAAAGAATTAATTTTTTTGAAAAACACCTTAGTAGATGGGTTCAATAACTATTCAAGTTCTTGCTGAAGTAAACTTAAGAATTCCACCGAAATACAAGAATACTCTTACTCTACTACATATATACCCTTTGCTCCGAATACATGTAACTTTCTTTGATACTAATTTTTTTGGTATGACACGAAGGGAAGTCTAGAGCTCCTCAGACAGTCCGGGAAGGTAAAAAAAGATATAGGAAAAATGTGGGGCTCAGGAAAGCTCCTAGGGCAACAAGAGGAAGCCTTAGATGATGTGCGAGGACTAAGTTAACGGCAGGGCTTTAATACTCGAGTAGAGGGAAGGCAAGGGAGGGGTGGTTGACCTTACCTTACCCTCTGCATCTGGACCAATCTTGGCAGATTTCCGTTCCAACTTTTTTTTCCCCCTTCCAGCCATTGGAGGGGGCAACCGTGTAAAATTATTGAGACAGAAACTCATTTCAAGAACCAGTAAAATTTAAACCCTATCATAATTCCCATTCCGAACATCCCCTTCCCTCCCTTCCCCCTCACACACACTCTCCCTCCCGGAGATACATGCATCGGGGCATCGGGTATATAATAAAGAACCTTCCTACAAAAAAATAAACGGTAATAGTAATAATGATAACAACAATAGTAATAGTAATAAGTCTTTTTGAATCGGCCAAAGTGCAGGTAAGCAGGTGGGCAGGTAGGAAGTTATTTATTATATGCTGTACGATACCGGTAACATGGTATGTTATGGCATGGCCACGTCGTGCATGGTGAGAAGTCCAGATTACGGTTAGATGAATGTGTGGTGGTGGTGGGTGTGGGTGGGGTAGGTAGGTAGGTAGGGGAGGCTCTGGGATTGTTACTTGGGGATCATTTGTTGGAGCTGTTGCCCTGTATCGTTACTGCAACTTGTACGGTATGATACTCACGGTTGCTGTTGTAACTTATCATAGCTGTAAGGCGAATTGTTTGATCTGGCTCCATCTATCTTTTGTTTAGGGAGTGAGCGAGTGAGTGAAAGATAGACCTTTTCGTGTGAGCATCGGTACTTTGTATACCATGGCATTTAGGGGAAACAATTGTCGAGTTTGGATCGTCCATCGTAGATTCATTGGATGTGAGTGAGTGAGTGAGTGAGATGGAGTTTCCATCCAGTTCATCATGCATTTTGTGCTTCCTTCTTTTTTTTCTTCTTCTTCCCCCCCCTCCCCCCCCACCACCTCCTCCTCTCCGGGTCCACTTTTGTTCATATTTTGTCTCGTTTTTCCAAACTCGCTCACTGGATCTTCCTTCTATCGATTTTGTGTTAACTTAAACCCCCACCACGGTACATATTATAATAATTATAATTGGAGAAAAAGAAAAAGAAAAAAGAACGGGGGGAAGGTAGAGATTGTACCGGCCGGTAGCAGTAGTAAGGGGAAGGTAAGCTCCGCACAATATTCATTATGAATACCGCAATTGTGGTGCTGCATTACGGTTCTGGTTATTAACTTAGATGCTAATTATTTGTACCTGTACAGTACCATTACAGAACAAAACTTCCCACACTTTTTCTTTCTTTCTTCCATCTATGCGTGGACGTGATATGTGTGTGTGTGTGTGTATGGGTTAAGGATAGATTTGCCGTACCACATTCTATTATCCAGGTGTACCGTACTCGAGTAGACATTTTCCAAGTACCGTACAGTATGGGTGCTGTACCGTAGAGGGAATAGCGTATGATACCAGTACGAGTATGGGAGATTAAGAACGGGTATGGGGGGAGAAGGAGGAGGGATAAGATGAAGTTCAGGTTAAGCTTATTGCTGTATTTCATAGGCTGACTAACAATGGTTTTCGAGATCGACCTTTCGGACTTAGACTACGAGTACGGTACAGTAATAATTACAGGGTTTTATCTAAGTTGCTACTCTGCACTAGAACAGCACAGCACGGTAGACTACAGGTTGCTACAATATTATCCTATCATAAGTACCGTACTTCCCCGAGGGCCCCTCCAACCCCCAACACTGCTCGACGACAACTAGCTACCACCTTCATAGAAGCCCAGCCAGCTTGCTTCTCTACACAACCATGGCCAACAACATCGTAAATACCGGGGGGGAGTGGGTATCGTAGGAGAGGGCTGCGCGGTAAGCAAGTTACTTACTTTACTGCCTTGGAACACACAGCACGGCAAAAAGTGCACTAGGACACAAGGTTCGGGATCGCGGCGTGTAATTACAATCTATATTTCAGTTGCACTTGAAGGGGCGCACTTTTTCACGTTCCTTCTTTCGACTGATGTCCTGAGCTACCGTACCCTTTAAGTTACCCACACAATGCAGTATGATACCGAGACCAGCACACTCCCCACCATACGGCAGAACATGTTACTGTATATACAGTAAAATACTCTACAGTAGGCTACAAGTAGTACTTTCGGATACTGCATTCATTCATTCATTCATTCATTCACAGATAGATAGGGAGGATATATTATAGATAGGCAGAGCTTGGTGTTTATGCCAGCTTGGGTCAACAACATATAATACATACACACATACATGCGTATATACATACATACACGCACGCAATGCTGCGTTTAATATGGTATCAATATCTACTGTACATCTACCGCGCCGTATTGGTAGACTTCAATCCTCTGATAAACCAACTTACTGGCAGAAACCGGGTTGATAGCCAGTATGAAATCAGATGTTAATTACTACTGCGTATCCTCTCGACCTCGATTCCGAGATATTGCACTATCTATCTATATGCACGGCGCTACGGATAACCCTCCATCCGGGCTTTCCTCTAGTAGTCTACCTTAGAATATGGCGTCCAAACATAAGTCACATCGCATCAAGCCAGTGCGATCCTTTTTTGAAAAAAAGAGGACTACCATAGTTCTAATATACAGGTGAAAAGGAAGAAGGGAAAAAAAGAAGAAAAGGGGAGATACTTTTACCGGTAGCTTCAATAATAGAGCCCAAACTCAAAGCACCGGTGGAAGCAAGTGCCGCGGAGGAGGATAGAAAAAGCGAAACAAGCGATGGGGGGAAAAGGAAGGAAGGAAGAGGCACATTATTTTCGGGGAGGAAAAGAGGAGGGAGAGAGGAGGGAGGGTTTATTTTTTTTTTTGTTGCCGTTTTCATTGTCTTTGGAAAGTGGCTAGACTGGGCTAGGTTGGCGAGTCATGTGTTCGCCGTAGACAAATGAAGCGATGCGGTAAAGCACCTTTTTGTCCCCAGAGCAAAAACGAACAGGAGTCGTCAGGAGAGAAGACAAAGTTGACATATGGGGAAGAAAAGAAAAGAAAAAGAAGTGAAACATTTGGTAAAAAAAGTAAAGTAGCAACTAATGAACATAAAAAGCAAGCAAGAAAGCATGATAAACCCGTAAAAAAGTTGGAATCCCGGAAAATAAAAGCCTCCCACGCTACACCCAAGTACCGTACCCGCCATCGCCGCTGCGGCCAATGAAAACCCGAATTTTTTCGTCCGCTGTGATAAGAATAGCAAAGGGAAAAAGAATGAGAATAAAGGGAATAGAAATATAACAGACAAGCCCGATCAACCACCGCCAATGTGATATTCGGATATATTGTCAGGTCAAGCACCTCCCATCACGACGTCCGTGGGCTGTCCGCTCTCCTTAGCAACTTCCCATTCCGCTTTCTTCCTCTCGATCTCCTCTTGGGACATGCTCTGCATCCATGGAGCGTTGCCCAGGAAGTCGTGCCACTTGTTAATCCGTTTCCCTGAAACAGCCTGCATCTTGCTCTCCCCAGCAAGTCGCTGGGACCTCCTCTGGACCATAAAGTCTTCGGTATTCGGCGCGAAGAACAAGCGGTATGTGTTCACGCATATCCGTATCTCCATGTTCTCCTCGTTGCAGAAGCCATCTGCTGCCGAACTACCAATCATCTCGCGGGGGGAGCCATCTTCTGGTAGGTCATCCTCGGAAGGCCTATTCCGTGTCAAGAATACTTTATCACATCTTCCTAATGGAATGCCTTCTGTCGGCGCACACATCATATACGTTTGGATGTAGTAATTCCAACGCTCGTCTTTATCGAGTTCGTTGGCGATCGTCATCTCGTTTCTTGGAACATATCGGATGGTCGCTTCCTTATTTTCCTCGTTCTATTCCATTGTTAGCAGCAAATCGACCAGATAGAGCACATATATTCTTCCTCACCCAGTCAATTCGATAGACGCTGTCTTCAGGCGCGAGCATCTTCTCGATACTTCTTCGGTAACTTATCAGCTCCTGGTATTCGCCACGCTCTTTGGTGAATTCCCTGCGTTCTCTATCACACTTGAACAATCTAATGATATCGGCATTTCCACCTTTATCAGAACTCTTCTCTTTGGTATCATTAGGTACGATAACCTGAATGAATCTTAGGATGGCCAACAAAAGCTTGTCGATAGTGTAAAGCTGCCATCCCTTCTGTATATAAACAGATCTAAGCCCTTCCTCAAATGCATTTGAGTCAAGTTCGGCTTCGATAAACTTTTCGCAGTGATCAAGGACTTGTGAATAATAATTCGCGTTCGGGCTTGTATCGCTGAAAAGCTCTTCCATTTTAGAGGAACCAGGGACACTACTGGAACCCAGCAAGTGCAAATCGTGGGCTGCCTTCTGCTGTCTTCGAATGGCAACGTCGTTGCGAATTTCCTCTTCACAGGCCTTGATGTCTGACAGACGTTTGCAAAGTATCTGGAACGTCCGGAAGAAACAATAGATCGTTGTATTCGCGTATAATGTAAACAGCGTTCTCTTAACAGGCAATGATGTTTCGTCAGCATGGGATACTGGAGTGCCAGGTTTCATATCCGGGAGGTGCTTTGTAGGCCTCGATATCCAATGTTGCTCTTCCTTGATGGGTCGGTCTGGCGGCCCGTCGAGGGCCATCTCAATATCACTGTCGTTCTGGTTCACCTCCGGAGTAGACTCCTTGCTTCCCCGAGAGGCGACACTTCCTTCCTTATCTTTCCTGGAGCTCTTTCCATTCTTGCCAGTGCCGCGCTTGAGAACGTCTTTGAGCAAGTCATCCTGTCTGCTGCGGCGCCCCGCTCGAGTTGAACTTTCTCCAGCTGCGGGTGACCCTTCATCACCATCATCGTCGGGTGACTTGCGCGCGATGCTGTTGACGGTATCCTCAACATCTCTCGAGTTCATACCGAAAAACAACGGGATAAAGGATTTTATGAAATAATCGATCTTCTCGCGATCGTTGGCGCTAAAGGTGCTGGTATGCTCTAAGGATACGGCTAAAAGACGGCTAGCATCAAGGATAATACCAAAGTCTTTGAACGTGTACATGAACTGATGCTCGACTATTGGGGTTGTAGAGCTCTGGCGTCTGACGTCCTGTGATTTGTACTTCGCCTGAATCTCATTTACCAACGCCTTCATACTGAAAGCTTTCTTATCGTTGGCCTTAACCGTGATACCCTGATGATCCAAACTCTTCCAAAACACCTTGGCCGTTTGATCGCGCCATACCCTCTGCCACTCCCTCTGGGCAGCCTTCCACTCCTCTTCTTTCGACTTGAGACGTTTCAATACAATCGGTACGGTTACGACTGGATTGTTGTGAAGCATTTCGATCACCTCTAGCCCCTTTTCCTTGTCGTAGACCTTTTTGATGATCCGTTGATAGATGGTTTTGCTTTGCCCACCTAAGCCGGGAGCTAAGCGGAAATTTGCCTTTTCCTCTGGCGTCATATTCGCTATTCGTTGGGCAATTGGTTCAAGAAGCTGTATAGTCCTTGAATTGGCTTCGATATTGAAGTCATAATCGTGGCGCTCTTCTTCAATTCTGTGAAGAATGTCTTCATATTGATTCTTCTTATGCGCAACAAACCCAGAATCCTCCGAAGCCCATGTCGGGTGAGAGGCCCATTGATCATTAAGGACTTCCCAGCACATCTCATCCCTACCGCTGCAAGGCTTTTGAGCTTCCTAGAGGTTGAGATGTATTTAGCCGGATAGATTTTACAAGTAGGGAGTGTAGGGCACTTACCAGTTTCGGTAACAATCTATAGCTAGGGCCAAGCCCACGACAAAGATTTAACCTAACCTTATTGACCGTGCTAGGAGCGTTGTCGATTAAGTCATCCGCCTTCCCATCGTAGCCAACAAATCTCTTAAACCAGTCCATGAGCTCCTTGTTGCCACTAATGAAGTTTGATACTTTATCAACAAGCATGTCTTTCGCAATTAAATCGTGGGAAAAGAGATTCAAAAGCTTGAGAAATTCATTATAGGTTTGCTTGTTTCCAATGAACTTCTTAACGCGATCAAAGAAGGCAAGCTCCTCAGTAGTCGCCATAGGCTGCGGCTGCGGTCCAAGAGGCTCGGGGTGGAAGGGGATTAAAGTAGGTGAGACAGCGACAAGCTGTTCAGCAACAGATGGTTTGGCAGGGTGGCCGACCTTATGCCTCTGCCGGATAATGTTAATTCTTGCCAACTCCGAAATTGCGGTAGAATAGCTGTATCAGGATCACATACCTTGCTACCTCTTAATGCACTTGAGGTGCCATTCGCTCCGTTATTTTCGGTCTTAGGTTCCTGGACAGCACTAAGTCCTTGGGGGCCGCGCTTCTTCTTGTTCTCCTTTCCAACGCTAGGAGGGGGTGGGAAATTTCCCACAGGGGGCAGCCTTGATGCACTAGGTGCCCCACCAGACCCGGGAGGCCCATTCGGTCCTATATGCCCAGTATGGCCAGCTGCCTCATCAGCGGCAGCTTTCGCCGCTGCAGCCGCGCGAGCCTGAGCAGCGGATTCAGGAAGAAACTGCTTAAAGTCCTCCAGGAGGTCCGGGGCTGAGTGGAATAATTGGGTAACCTGGGAATAGACATCCTGTATCGGCTTTGATTCCCGTTGGTAGGTCTGGAGAATTTCCAGAAAGTTCTTGTAAATTTCTGGCTGTTGCGCAAATCGGTTCTAGAAGAAAACAGTAAGCAAGACTAATACATATGACCGATCGGCCATCTCCACCTACTTTGATCTTATTCACATAGCTGATTGCGTGATTGAACTCTACCGGGCCTTTTCCAGACTTGGGGTCATTAGCTCCAGCTGTAGGGGTTCCAGGACCTCCAACCACGAGCCCAACGGGCCCTTTCACACCGGAGCCATTGGTATGAGCTGCAGCGGATTGCAACTGGTTTACACCCTGTTGTACACTGGCCTGATGCTGGGCCTGCTGTTGCTGTGCCACTTGGGCTTGCACGAGCTGTTGTTGCTGATGTAAATGATGAGCGGACAAAGGTTCCGATTGTGGTTGGGGGGGTTGAGACTGCTGTGATCCACCAGCCCCACCTTGAGGACCATATATCCCATGCCCATGCCCATACGCCGGGTCCCATCTACTGGCCTGTTGTTCATAGAATATTGAGTGCTGACCTTGTCTGAGACCGTTGACACTACTTACAGCAACACCCAATGGAGCAGTGTTTAGCTGCATTCCACTCCTATCACCTCCAATTGATACCTCACCACCGGAAGCAGCGTGATGAATTCCCGATGGAGTCGTGACTGTAATCTTGGTATCTCGTGGATCCTGAGAGCACTCGATTCTGTATCCGGGGGGAAGGAAAGTATTAAATCCCTGGATCAGGCTCGGGTGACCGCTGAATAGCGTGGAGACTCTATCGATAACTCCAGGTGTGTCAATCCTAGAACCCGCGTGGGGCATTTAAATTTAGCTTCCGCTCCGACTTTCGTAGATAAAAGGCTTAAAACTTACGCCTGACTCTTGAAGTCTTTCATAATATCCAGAAACTTGTTATACACATCTGGCTGATCCTGGAATTGAAACTTTACTTGATCCAGGTAGGATAAGGCATCCTTTACATTCAAATGACCATGAGCACCCTGAAAACCCAAAGAAGAAGAGGCTCTGCGACTATCGAAATCTCGCTCCGCAGTGGAAGGCAAGATATCAAAGGGGAGGGGACGGGAAGGAGGGGCGGTTGGTAGGGGGCCTCCTACATTTAAAATGGGGCCCCCAGGCCCACTGCCGGGTCCGGCTGCGGATGGGGGCATCGAGGAGGCCGCGGCCTGTTGAGCTTGGCTCTGGGCTTGACTTACAGCGTTGCTGCTGGGTTGGTGTTGGGGGGGGCGAGAATCGGGCAGCTGGGGGTGCCCGACAGGCAAACTGGACATCGGGTGGTGGTGTACAGTTCCCACAGGCCCTTGTTGTTGCTGCTGTTGAGACTGTTGCTGAGATGGATGGGGTCCCTGCGTGTTTAAAAGCGGCATTTGGGTTTGGCCAGTAGCCGGAGAAGTTTGCATGATGGGTGGTTGCTGGGGGTTTGAGCCCTGTAGACCTGGCCGTTGAGATTGGGCCATACCCTGTTGGGCCGGCTGGGTAGGACCGGGCGGAAGACCCTGAGGAGCCTCACGTTGCTGCGGAGGGCCAGTGTTGCTTCCGGGAACAGGAGCTGAGGGGCCGTGTGGGGACGCGCCGGGAACTGGTTGCATACCGGATAGGGGATAAGACGGGTGGGAGGCGGAGAGGGCGGAGAGCGGGAGTGGTTGAGAGGGTGGATGGTAAAACGCAGCTAAAGCATCGAAATCAGAACTAAGCACTCAAATCACGCAGGTCGAAATTTGTTGTTTCCAATCTTCATCAACTTACATCCTGACGGGTTTAGAGGGGGTGGGGGTAGGACCGGACCGCCCTGAGCCTGCTGTCCTGGGCCGTTCCTGCGGTTTGTGAACGTTAGCGGCTCTTGCCGGGAAAATGCCTTCATCTGTACCAAATCAAGGAGGAACTCACTGATACGGTGGTAGTCTATGCTGCGGTAATGGAGGAGGCCCCTGAGGCCCACCGCCGGGTGACTGCTTTTGCTGATCCGGGGGAGGGGGGGGATGGGATGGGTTCCAACTGTCTTTTCCAGACATGATGGGGAAAGCCTACGATGTTACTGTGCCTGATCGCGGTGAAACTTTGTCTTCGTGGAGTTAGCCAGGAAACAGGAAAGGTATCTTGAATGATGCAAACAAAATTCAGCGAGGTCATATAGACCGCGCAAAAGGAGCGCACCTCTTGGACAAAAAGATGGACAAGAAATGAGTGATAGACAGGGGGATCCCTTTCGCGTTCCCGTGGGAATCTCCCAAGCAAACACTGCGGGCCCAGGAAAAGCGCGATACTGATTCAACCCGGAAGAAGCAACAAGTCGCTCACTGAGGATAATTTGGGGGAGAGGAAGGATGTTGAGTGTTTTGAAGGATCAGTGGGAGGTGGGATGATGACGGGAGGTGTTGACAATCAGGGTTTTGGGGGAGGTGGGAGAAGCACCCTCTTCTCTTGAGCGCACAGTGTTTTTGCGCCCAATAGTACGTAAAAAGTCCGAGAGCCGAACATGGTTAGCGCGCCAAGTCAGCGGTACAAGTACGGCATTCAAGCCTCACCTGCCAGGAGCCGAACAATAGAATTATTCTCGCCAACAGCCCAATCAACGCCCATTGGGCTCCTCTCATTCCGAACGGTTCGCCGAGTTTCACAAAGCACCGGCAATCGTGCCCCAGCCCGGTCCCGTAGTGAAGCATCGCTCTCAACAGCTGCCGCTATGATGCCCCAACCCCGATTTGTTTTTGTTTTTTTCAATCCCAACCATAGTACGAGTACCGGTACCGTACTCGAGTCAACATACAGGTAGACTCTGAAATACTGGCAGAGTAGATATTTTCTCTGTTTTTAATAAACATTAGTCATATTCTTTCTGGCCACATGTCACGTTCCCTCCCTGACGGGCGGTGTCGGGCATGAAGGGGGGGGGTTGCGGTACTAGTAGTCTACCGGTAGTGGTACAAGTAAAAATCAATGGCCCTGTGGCTCGCGTTAGGAGTCCCCTTTCGGACTCTTGAGGAGCTCAAAAAAAAAAAAAAACCTCTTGAAGTGAACCAAGACTACGCCATGGGCAGAAGGGAGAGAAGGAAAAAAAAGATAGGTGAACGTGGAAACAAAGCTTGACCCATCCCTCCGTGCCTCTCAACACAGCTGGCCAAACTGTCTCACCACAGCACGAAACTGGGCAGGTGACAAACAGGGATCACCATGGTTACTCCTGCTATGATAGTACTTTTCTGTTAGACTATCCTACGGGAACTTTCACGATTTCCCTTTTCGCCCACCAAATACGGTACCCATGTTTGTCTGCTGACTAATTTCCTCGTGGCTGTACGTCATCTACACTAACTTACCGGTACTGCCTTCAAAATGCTCTGAGAGGGTTGAAAAAATTCTTCTTCCCCACTTTGTCCATGCAACCAAGCAGAATCATAGGCTAGCACCGAGTAGGATGAAAGTCCCCAAACCCATACTGAAAAAGCAAAAAACAGGCAAAAAAAACAGGCAAAAAAAACGGACAAGAAATTCCCCATAACTAGCCATAGTGAGTCCCCCGTTATCCCGTCAAGGCCTTTACCCCAACATTGCTCACCGGGGTCTGGGTGCAGTACCGGTAGTGGGGGGTTGGTGTCACAATGATTTGCACTTCATGTCCAATCACTCGAACTCCGTTACCCTTGAGCTGCTTGTGTAATACGTATCGTAACCTTGAGGTATCCGTTCGGTTCGGCAAGTGAGCCTAGCGCGTATTCCTCAAGATTCCTCCCACAACAAATGGTGAGACCGAACCTGCTCTACAGAAGCGTGGCTAATTGCGCCACAGGTATCGAACGTTCACTTATCCTACCTGTGATACCGGTAGAAGTGCCCTGCGTCTCCCCATGGCGCGGGGGGTCTCCAGGATCTCAGTAAAATCAAGGAGCCTTCAGGTCGCACATGGAGAGAGAGAGAGTCTTAACTATTGGATGGGCTCCATGGCAGTAGTTATGGCAATGTTGAAAGTAGGAGGAGGGGTTCAAATAGATCATATCTCAGCGCTCGGGGCTCACAATTTACAGCCAATTAGCCATCTTTCTTAGCCCAAGTGCAGCGAATTTGTTACTCGTTTTAGAATCTTATTCGCGTAGAATGTAACAGAATCCATGTTCATACTTTGCCACGGAACGATCTCTGGCCTTTTTGAACAAATAAATAATTGACATGTCCTGACTCACGCGCCTTCTACCTGATCGACTTGTCTCATGATAGGGGAACGATATGTGCACGCTCAATTATCGATATGCTTTACAGAGGCAGTTTCGTGAAGAAGGAAAAAAAAAACCCCAAAAAAACATGACAGTCATGATAATAGTACACTCCCGAGTGTTCCCATATGATGGGAAGACGGAAACATTGAAAATCCGAGAGGGAGAAAGACAAAGCAAGAAATGTACCCATACTGTGAACCAACGCCAAACGGATGAACAAAGAAAGAAATAGCAAAAGTAGAAGGAGTAGAAAAGAAAAAACATAAATATAATTTATTCCCCTAGAACTGTGATTCCGGTCTCCTCTTTAACATCATAGTTTCTTGGGAACTTCCCTTCAGCTGCCCAGAGCTTTAGTATATCGGCCAGGTAATTTAGTTTTTCCCTGATACCGAAATCTAGGAGCGCCCTATTCTTTGAGATGAAGACTTCTTGGTGGGTATCTTCAAGGGACATGACAATGAGTTCGTGTGCCTTGGTAATCATACGGATTGTTCGACCACCCGAAGAGACGATGAGCTTCGTATGATCAATAAAGTTCAACTGGATGTCGAAATGTTAGCGAGATGTAATATTAACTTATTGGAGCAACAAACCTGGAAGGATCCATCAGAGAAGCGGAAGAGTGCGCATCTCTTTAGCCTTGTATAATGGGTAACGAATAGCATTCCACGATCATCACCACCAACGGTTGGCTCCCTAATTATAGAATCCCTTTCCACACTCCATTGTTCGACAGTCTCTAAGTCTGTCTTCATATAGTTTTTGAATCTCTTCCACATTTGCATCTTCCTGGCGAGTCCTTTGCTGGTCCTCTTCTTCTCGTTGAGAACCTCCATCTTTGTCTGGAGCCTTCGGTATACAGTGTCCTGCGAAGAATCACTCGCATAGGATTGAGTAATGAACTCGACTCGTTCACCACCGATACTATCAACCACGAATGAGGTATTGTCGTTGAACATCGCCGTACAGGTACCGTCTGTGAGAATGTATGCCACCCCGTATTTATTCGTGTAATCTACCCATTTCGTGATGAAAACATGTTTATTGGATTCACCTCTGCGAGAGGACTTCACCGCTGCGATGGTAGCAGCTGGTGTCGGGGGTAGAGTATGAAGCCTCGAGCCGGCAAATGCCTCAAGGCTGTGAATGAAAGGTCGCAATGACGAGAGCACTGAGGATGTAGTAGTTGAGCGAATAGAGACACCAATCTTAGAGCTCAAGTTGGGACCAAGCGGAATGATTGGCCCTTCGGAGGGTTGTGAAGAGGCCTGCGAGGACTGCTGTGACGAGGACCGCGCTGAAATTACAGACTCCTGCGATGATGGTGGAAGTTCGTATTGAAGCTTAACCGATGCTGAAGAAGTAGGTCGTGATGGTCGGCTCTGCAGTCTTCCCTGGGATTTGAGGGCTACCGCAGCAGGTGGTGCCTTTGCGGGGTGCTCATGAGCTTCTGGTTGACCAGCAGCTCTCAACTCCGCAGCGTGTGACTTCACACCTTGGTGGCGGGGGGGGAATACACTCTTCCTGACAGCAGGGGAAGTAACAACAACAGTACTCCTTCGTATTGGTTGTGCTTTCAGACGCTGAGCGGATGGCTTTGCTGTCGGGTTTTCCTCCTCCTGGTCTTCGAAATCATCATCGGATTCTTCTCCCGCCTCAGTGACTTTGGTCACTTGTGAAACCGGCAGTCCCGGTGCTTGTCTCGCCGGCATTAGTCCGGCACTGATAAGCCCAGTTCCTCTTGTGGGGCCCCACAATCTGGATGCCTTCCCCTTTAGCGCATTGGCACCCCGCATTCTAGCATGGCTATCTCGTGGACTTAAGGTTTCTGGTAGAATATATGCGTCTGTTTGCTTCTGTTTCTTCGCCTCGTCTTCGGGCTTCATTTTCACTGTTTGCTTCTCGACAACAGATTGCTGATTTTGATCACTGGTAGACAATCCCGATGATGGCCTGGAAGGCGGAAGAGTTAGAAGCTCTATACTCTCACCTGCATGATCTCCAACAGCGCTAACAGGCCTTCCATCTGAACGGACACCAATACCGCATTCGCGAGCAACCTCTTCGTAGTTCTTTATCCAATCCTGTCTGTTTGTGCTAACGGCTCCCACGCCTTGCCCGCTAGAACCTCTCCAGACTGGCGGTTGCTTGCCAGCGCTGACTGGAATCGATCTCGGAAAAAAACCGGACTTGAAGAAATAATGGTCCGCAATATCGTCTAGTGTAGGCCTAGCATCGGGATCATGATTGAGGATTGAGTGAACTAGGTGTTTTGCTGCCGAACTAACGGGTACCTCCTCAGGCCAGCTAAATGTATTATGACGAATTTTTCTACCTGCTGTTAGTGATGTGGTTTTAATTTCATTCTCGTGTGGGTCGGGCACTTACTGATAGATAATGTTTACATCACTAGCTTGGAAAGGAGGCTTCCCAACGAGCATAGCATACCTATGTATGATTAGCGATGCTCGGAGATACCTTTTTGCAAGAAACCCACATTATAACGCCAACTCCCCAGAGGTCAACCTCAAAACTGTGTCCTTGCCCTTCTTTTCCACTGCCAAATAAAACCTCTGGAGCAATGTAATTTGGTGTCCCGCATATTGTCCTCTTGCGATCGTTTTCGTTGACGAGCAAAGCTGCGAGCCCAAAGTCACCTATTTTGATGTTCATATCTGCATCTAAAAATATATTCCCAAGTTTAAGATCGCGGTGAATGACTTTCTTTCCATGCATGTATTTCAATGCACCTAAGAGTTGTAATAAGAAGAACCTTGTTTCGGGTTCAGTAAAACGTTTACGGGCTCGCAACATATCCATTAATGACTTATTTGGGCACAGCTCCAAAATCATGTAGATGTTGTCGCAGTCTTCGAAACACTCAACAAACTTGACGACGTTCGGGTGAACCATTGTCTTATGAACTTGGATCTCTCCAAAGAACTGTTGATCGTTAATAACCATTTTCCAATGGGGGAAATATGAACAACCTTGGCTTTCATTCTCTGGTTTTGCAAACTCTTCTTCGCGACGGTCTTTGCCGCGAATAGTTCGCCTTCCTTGTTCTGTACTAGGAAACACCTCGCGAACCCACCCTCACCAAGCTGTCTTCCACGGTCATACTCCGCTCGTCCCCTCGTATCTTGTAGAACCTGTGGTGGGGTGGCACACAATAGTTTTTTCTTTCGGTCTTTCGCGGCGACCTTAGGGGTTTTCGGGTCACCTGACCGTTTCTGGTTTGCAGTGCTGGAGGGAGCTGGCGGAGGCCCCGAAGTAGTAGTCGGTGGAATTTTCAGAGGCGCAACAAGTTGGTAGTCAGACTCCTTTCGTAGAGGAGATGGGTTGGTGGCTCTCGCCGATCGCTTTCTGGCCAGAGGCCGGGTGGGGAGATTTGGATCCATTGGTGATAGTACAGGTCTTTGCAAAGCAGCCATCTAGGTTGTCGTGTTTGGGTGTACTTGTGGCTTCGAATGTGGACGAAGCACTCGAGGGCTGAAGAAGAAACTAGAGAACAGTAGAAGGGATGGGAAGCTACCCACTCACTTCAGGATCGAGTTCGGACAGAATCCAAAACACAAGCGATCTGGGGCGAGATCTGTTGGATTGTGGTTGAAAATATTGGGGGTCAATTAAGAAGTGAAGAAGGAGACGCGGAGGTGAAGTCAGAGAAACCTTGGAGTTGAGCTGCCCAACGATTGCCCCCGTGTCAACACCTGGTTGCTAGGGCAACAAAGCAGTTAGAGTAGCTTGGCGCTTTGTTGGTCATTGATAGACTACGAGCTGTTTTCAAAAGTATTCAGATACCTAGGTGCCAAGACATCTAGATATGGTATGTACTTTTGAAAGCGGCCACCGAAGTGATCGAGTGAGTTACCGCACCTTGACTCTATTGACACTGTTGTTGGCGATGGAGAAGTCTCGGGCGGCCCGAAGGAGGGACTTGAGATTGAATATTCGCTGGCCCGCTTGAATCATCTGAATTGAATCATCACTAAAGGGAAAGACGTCGGGGGCGGAGACCTTGGCCTAGAAGTATCATAATTTTCGCTTTCGCCACGCCAGGCTCAGGTGTGGAATCGATGGTTCGACCGGTCTTTTAGTTGGGTAGACACGCTCATTTCCTCAAGCTTTGTCTGTAGAATAAGGTACGCCGGTGCTTTTGCCTGGCTTCACTGGGTCAAGGGAAGGGAGACTTCAGGGTGTAGTTTTCGGTTTTCATAGTCTCATTCAGTTAGCATTGGAGTGGGGTCGTGGCGTTCGGCTCGTAGCCCCCCCTTCAGGGCCGTCTCTCCCAAGGTGTCCGAAGTAATTGTCCTACATTGTGACTTAATCGTGGTGGTAGTAGCGGGAACCCTTGCTCGTTGCGTTGCTGGTAAAGTAAAGGACATATTAAGGTGTTATACCTTGCCATATAGTCAACAGTCAACAATCAATAAAGTGCGACGAACTCGGCAGTTCTCTTAACCTCCCACTCACTAGTCCCCTTACCCTCTATTCCTGTGCTTTGGCTTTAAATTCCTAAGTTTGCTTTACATCTTTTTTATTAACTTTGGTATGATCAATTAATAAAATTAACCGCCCACCAGCAATTGGTGGCAACGCAACCCTCCTCATCAGCATAATGAAAAGATATTGAACTCATCACCCTGCACTTTCAACACCAACTAGGGAAATTTCTCTAGATCAAACGTTAGTTTTTATTATGTATTCTGCTATGGATTTACATTTCTAATTTGTTCTTTTGATTTTTATCATAGTGGGGTTGGTGGAGGAGCGTTCATGGGCAGTTGATTTTGCTAAAGTGCTATAGTACTACTGTACCTCGGATAACGGCCCCTACCAGTTCGTTTTAGGCACTTTACTGTACTATCTCGTATGGTATCATATTTCATCGTATCCCGGGCTATTAGAACTCACCTTTCGAACTCAATCCGTTAGCGAGTGACACTCTATGATTACCAGCGGGATCTTCTCAGTCGACGGAGAACTGATTAATTGCTTACGGAATAAGGAAGGAAAATTAAAAGGAAGACCCTTGGCTTCCATAAGCTGGAAACCCTCCCGCCCTTCTAATCATAGTGTGGCGGTCTCGGGAATAAAACCCACGGTAGGGTCAAGGCCTTCGGAACGGAATATGGGCGTGTCTGGGTGGAACTAAGAGCCTGTTTGGACACAACGGTTCCGTTCCGTTCCCCCGTACAAATGACCCTTTTCCTTCGGTTTTAAAACGGAGAGAACCCCACTTTCACAGCAGAAACAGTCGCCCAACGGAGTTGTCCCATTTTTGCCAAACAGGCCCTAAGGATGATATTGCGGGTTGATCCTGAACGGCCACATTTACGTCACTAACACAATTACACGCCCTTGGGGTCGAGGGTTTTGCCTAGGGGCTGTCGCGTAAATTACGGGAAACTGGAAACCGGTAAATCCACAATTATTTGGCCGGGCTAAGCCAGCACAGCACGTCCGATCACTTTCAAGGGCAACGCATTCACCTTCACCTCCTTCCCTTCTACTTTCTTCTCCTCCTTTCTCTCTTTGCTTCCCTCAATAACCGTTTAAATTCCATCTCCCGCTTTCTTCATACCTCGTATACGAAACCTTTCCTTTCTCACAAGCATTCATTGTTTGATTGATAATTGTCACTGCGTGCCTAATCATGTCGGCACAACCCCCGGCTCGTGGAACCCCTAAAATGCGCCCGCATAGGATAGTTTACCGTTATAACTGCTATACCTGTAAAGTCCATTTCTCTTCGAGCTCGAAACACTGCGACCACTATCTTGCATTTCACCGCCCTTTGCGCTGTGCCTACCTACCCTACCCTCCTTTATCTACAATGAGCCAACAACCCGACGTGTTCACGGAGGTAGTTTCAGACCACCCTCTTGAGCCTATTCTGCACTGCGTGAAACCGGTTTGCGCTTGTCCACACTTTGAATTTCCCTCTGATGCGCATAGCTCCGAAACTTGTGCCAAAAGTGGAGCAATGCCAAATCTTGACGGTGCAGCCGGAAGCACTTTGACTGGGGAAGAGCCGGATGATGAGGACTTTGATGATATTAAACCAACAGAGGTTAAACTCGTTTCCAAGTCTGGGGAGGACGAGCGCTCTATGAGGAAGCGTTTTAATAAAGGCAAATTTGGGCTTAAGCAGAAGCTTCGTGATGAGGCTGCTGGCAGAGACCTCGAGTTTTTCAGGGCCTATGAAGCTGCGGATCGGAACCTCTTCGGACAGGAACGATTCGAAGAGCTAGGGGACAAGGCCAACACCGGACTGGATCCAAAACAGAGTGTGAAGGATGAAGCGGCTGGGGAAGAAAACAAGGAAGGGTTACTCTCATCTGAGGAGGAAAAGGCCAGACTCGATTCTTGGAAGCGTGAGGTTGGTCTTAAAGATCTCCAAAAAGAAAAAAGGAGGCAGGATCAAGAACTACAGGATGCTATAGACTCACTCATATTCGACACGGTTTTTGACCTTGAAGAAAGGGACCAAGAAAGGAAGAGGGGGCTTAAAGCAAGGAAGGAGAATAGTAGACTTCATTTTGAGAACATAATTGAAGATATTGCTCTAGATCATGAGCAAAAGATTGCAGAGAACGAGAGACAGGATTTTAGGAAAACACTGGGGAAAAAAATGACCAGGGCTCTCGGGCGGGAAAGAGATGGAGATATGGTAGACGAGATTGCCTTTGACCATCTTCAAGATGTTGCAGAGAGATCAAAAGAGCATGACCGTAGGAGAGAGGGCAAGAGACAAGAGAGGGATCGGAACAAGGTCAAGTTCGATGATACGGTAGACAATGCTTCCTTAGACCATTTCCAGGCCCTCGAGGAAAGGAGCCAAGAGAACTTGCGGAGATCCTTGGGGATGAAAGAAACTCGTGGGCTCGCAGCTCGGCACTGGGAAGATTTGGCTGAGACCAACGTACTGGATTACTTCCAGGAGATTAGTGAGGGGGAGCGAGAGATGGAGAGAGGAGCCTTGGGAAGGAAACAAAACCGAAGACTAGCAAGAGCAAAGGCAGAGAATGAGATTGACGAAGCTGTCTTGGACCACCTACAGGAAGTCGCCGAACGCAACGAAGAATACAGGAGGCGTCGGGATGGCAGACGCCAAACTGGAAGCATTAATAGGAGTTTAATAGATACTGCGGTTGGGAACTCGGTCGACAACCTCCCTCGGGGGCCTGAAAAACTGAATGAGTTGAGAGTTGGGATTTCAGCGTTATCTGAGATCGAAAAAGCTGATACTGAGAAACGGTCAGAGGCATTCTTGATGAGGTTTCAAGGTCAGGCAGATGTTTCAGGCACTTGTGGGGAGCGTTTTGCTACACAGACTGCTCAGGGGCAGACGCGAGAGGCTGCTTCACCCACCAACGTCTATCCTGTCTTCCACTCCCCTCGCAAGCGTAAGTGCGATGGCGAAGAAGCTCTGGCTCAGGGGGAGCATTCCATAGGGGGCTCTGCTTCTGTCACGGAATCCTCGGGGGTGACCCGTAGAAGAAAGAGGCCAAAAAACTCTAAGCAGGTAGAATACGACGCAATGGTAGACGAAATGGTTAAGAAGTTTGAAGCAAGTAAGCGTAGTGGGAAGAACGCTAATGTAAGTCTCTCTTAATACCCTTGATTGCTATTGGTTTTTTGTTTTGGCTTGAAAGCAGTCGTTAAAGAGCCCGACGGAATGATGACTCATGAGTGTAGGCCATATGACCCACAATATGTGGCCCATTGCGCTGGAGGAGTGCGGGGGGGTGTCATATACAATGGGAATTCATGTTGTAAAATTATGCTGGTTTCAGATGGCTTGTCTTGTTTTGAAAGGGTGCATTGTTTTCTTCCTCCTTCTATAGACATGCATTTTTGCTCTCTTACTGTCGTGTCGGTTCATTCTATCGTTCTGTTTTCTTCTGTTGGTTAAATTGGGAAATTGCATTTTTTCTTTCTACCTTGGTGAATCTCGTGCTGTGCTATTCATCTTGAGATGTTCGGGGTGCCCTGATGCCCGTTTCTACTGACAAGCAGGGGAAACTAAGCCATAGCAGGTGGGCTCGCCTTCTAAATGAATTTTTTCAAGGCCTGGTATCATAAACTCCTATATTTAAAGAGGTTCCGTTGTGATAGGTCGATTTGCGAATGATATTTAATGATGTAGTGCCAGAATAAGTTCTTGCTGCCACCCTGAGTTGTGCTTTGCCTTTCTGGGATGAGACAGGTTGGGATTATAAAGACGCATTCCTAGCTAGTGTTGTGATCAGCGCTACCTCCTGATGGCAGGAGATGCATGATACAACTTTTTCTAAGTACAATTGACTTACGGCTTCCCTTCACCTCCCCCCACGGGGACGGAGGCCCTTTTAGTTGGGATGTTTGCCTCCTTCGCTTGGCTAATCGGCTCTTCTTGCTAGGGTTCTAGCCTTATCTAGAACTACAGTACTAGGACAAAACTTTTCGTCAGATGCCCTTTTTACACCAAAAGTGCCCATCTTCACCACCATCTCCCATTACACAATGTCTATGGGAATCAGCGGAAATTTGTCCTTGAATTGGCAAACCTGTAGATAACATGATGAAATTTACAGAATCCTTAAATATTACCAAGTGATGCAGAAAAGGTTGTTCGAGTATCTGGTATAGGTTGCCATGTACTTTTTTGTATGGAGCCCCATACAAAAATCTAAGTCACACTAGTTGACACAATCATGAACAATGAAGACAGCTTTGATTCCTTACACTTCTACTTGAAGAGGTTTGAATAGATAGTGATTCTCTAGCTGATGGAAAGATTTCAAATGTTTTTATATAAGCAGTGTTGAGAATTGTTTGTTTAAAAATGTCCATTTTTGGTGTAAAAAGGGCATCGGACGAAAAGTTTTGTCCTCGTACTGTACTTTTCCCACCTATGGTACCTGTTACAGGGGTTCTTTTGACAGTCTCCACTGCATTTCGTACTTAGGGTGGGTTTACTCTTAAGAGGATTATCTTATACGGTTCCCTCTCTCTTTATGTACAGAATTTTATATATTTGACAAGAGTAATTAAGAAACTTATATTGAGTAGCGTTAGTGAAAATAAGAATCGAGGGGTGATTTATGCTTTATCTTGTTCTAGTTTTTGGTTAGGTTTGTTGAGATTATTTGGGAGAGAAAGAGTACTTGAGGCTTTTCATCTCTGCCATTAGTAGCACTTTTCGCAGCTGCCTGTCTTGCGGTCATTTCCGGGGCATTTTCTGGGGGTTCTCTGATATCCTCGACCTTTTCTTTCCCGAGCCCCCAAATCCAGGACCAGAATCCCTTCTCTTTGACAATTTTGACGGGGATAGGCCTCTCAGCCAAAATTTTCTCTTCCGCAACCCTTTTATCCTCACTGATTTTTCTCCCAGGAAACTCCCCCTTTCCGCCCCTCAACCTCCAGTTCTCCTCCTCAAGCCTCAATACCCTATCTTCGCCCCCTCTCGTCCGTTCCTCAAGCATCTTCAACCTCTCCTCGTCTGCCAAGTTCCTCTCCTCAAGCTCCTCCAGCCGATCGGCAACCATATCCCTCCGACTTGCTTCCTTTCTCCTGGACCGAATCTGCTCTAATAGAATCAACCCCCCAGCAACGCTAAACAGGAAAAACTCGCTGATAAAATTTGCTCCGTTCTCAATCGCTTTATTCTCGCTGAGCGGTCTAATCCTAGGCGGCTTCTTGGACAATTCCTTCGCCCGAGCCGCGGCAGCCTCACCGCCTGTGATATGGTGCACAACCAGCCGCGGGGGCAGCGGAAGGTTCGAGGATGCGGGTGATGTAGCGGCGGGGTGCTTTGCCTCTCGCTCCCTTAATCGCTTGGCGGCTTCCTTCTTGTGCCATTCGCGTTCCGCTTGGTCGGCCTTCTCGATGGCGGCTGAGTCCCGCAGGATGCCGAGGCGCAGGCGCATGTCTATACGGTGGATTTGCTGCGCTATATTTATGCATAGGCGCCGGAAGCGGGGGTGGTCGCGGGCTTGGGCTCTTATTTGACTCTAGGAGGTATCGGGTTAATTCCTTTCTTCCTTTTGCGATCAAAGGAATGAAAATGTTGAGATTCTGAAAAGATAAATAGATGATGAGGGCTACTCACAGCTATAGGCTTCGCTAGCGTGCGGATTGCAAGGGAGCCTAGTTTTAGTCCTGTCGTCGACATGACTAGTGGAGGGCCTTGGGGTGGGGGAATTCGTCAGGATTTAAGTTTGCGTCTTCACACTGTATCTATCTTCACGAGCTCATAGTCGAGCCTTGGAAGCGGGGGGGAGGGCTTCGTGAGGACTTGAGGTTAGAAGGGAAGCATTGGGCGAAACGGAGATCTCGATCTATTTTGGGATTGGACAGCTGGTCATAGGTGGGGGAGGTGAGTCGACGTGGTAGTTGAGGGGTTGATGTGAGATAAGATAGGAGATTGATCTGATAAGGCCTAAGGTTTTTTTGTTGAGGTGATGGCTAATAGCTATTACAGGTAAAGGTACCAGTATCATAACCTAAAGCAAAACTCTCTTGCTATATTTCTCCTTAATGATTCAATTTGCACTGCCGGCGCAACGTACTCGCGCGGCCGAATTGAAGCCGGGCACTTTGCATGGGCATTGCCACCCTAAGTGTCCTGGTTTAACTCGGCCGCGTGAATAATAGAGTCACTATGTAGAGGCTGAAGACAACCACTAGTCGAAAGATAAGATTTTCAACTTTGAATCGATAAATTGGACCCTTGGGCGTCCCACACAATCTAGATAACGTATATGAGCTCTCGGGGCAATTATTTAACTCGAGACTGAACCCAACGAAATAGTAGAGCACAGTGTAGTACTCTACGAGAACCTATACGTCATCAAAACACCCCCTCCTACCAAAAGCCTGGTGGTGAACGGGGGTTGCCATAAAAGGGTTTCTCACCTGTGGAGGGGCTCTCGTTCGTACTTACTACTGCTGGGTGGTTCGTAACGTGTTGTTATATGTAGGACTCCCTATCGGTTGGTGTTTTGAGACCGGGTTTTCAATGATGTAATAACCTTAGTAGTAGAATGTTGTATCAGAAGAACCGAAGAGCTCGGGCGAGCGCAGGCAACGGGAAACGAGCATTTTATGGAGGAACACTGAAGTGTGGACATGGTGAGCACACTAGAATATGAACGGATATATGGGGTTATGCATGTAGAGATTTTCACTACTCGAGTAGCTGTTAGCTAACGACCTCAAATAGACAAATGAACAAGCATATAAGTTACATACACTTCGTCATCTCCCTCCTGTCAAAACCCTTGCGCGAACACACCGCCTTCATCGGTTATCTCCCGGTGGAATTTCTTTCTAGGGTTGAATTCTGCATAGTATATCTACTTCTGTGTCGATGGTTTGGGTGCTTTTTGGTCCCCAATATTTTGCGACTGCCGGGCTGAGAGGGTTATCGTAGGCTCTGTTGTGTTTGTGGTCGGGGGGGCCTACTAATAGACTGCGTGCACGCAGTGGGTGGGTGGGGGTAAGTTTGTGGTGATAAATAAAGGAATTGTTTTCGGCGTGGTCATGTATTGTCACTCTGGTCTAACTAAGAACTAGTAATAGGCCCTGAAAATTTACCGAATATTGGACGGAGACACCAAAACTGGCGTCTTTTTTTTAATAATACCATATTGGTGCGGTACTCAACCGCCCCTCACTGAAATAGTTTGGAAATGTTTTAGTAAGCTCTTTGGAACATGATATAAAGTCATGTCGGATGGTATGTCGCTGAGGTGGGTGTGTCGGGAGACTGGATACGCGCATGCTGTGCGATTTGAGCGACAGAAGAAACCGACCCATAGTGTTTCTTTATACAAAACGCCCATTCTCAAAAGGTGCCTGCTTCCCACCGTAGCATCAGAAAGATCAAGGGATTTTTTCAGACAGTTTGACACGAAGATTTACACCATTGGACACCGGGTTACAGAAAACATGCTAGGAATTCTGAGTTCCAGAGTTCTAAGAGAAGAGCCCCAAAACACTGGAGGGGCAATTAGTTTGTATGGATTTCTGGCAACAATATGATACTGGCTGGCTTCACTTATTACTAGTGGTTAGCAGGGGGAAAGGTTAGAGATTTTATGCGTCAAATTCTCAGTGATTCCCTTCCATTAAATTTTGATCACTTTTGGAGAACAAAATTTGTTGTGCATCTTGTGGTGGTTGGCTCAACTTGTGGGTTTTCCATGGGAACCCAGATGGGTGCCAATTCCTTTTGTCGCCAAGTTCGTGAGCTAGAGTACCGTAAAAACTCGAATAGAAGAGAAATGTGCTAGGACGTTGGAGTTGCCTCTCCTATATTCCTTTTGTTTTGTCTCAACTGGGGGCTGAGTTTTCAGTGTTTTCCCCTCTCGTAGCTGAGAAGGGAGGTTCCAACGTCCTAGCACATTTCTCTTCTATTTGAATTTTTACGGTACTGTACTGTACTCGAGTTCAGTGCGAACATACAGTATACCTGTCAACCCCAGATGGTTAAACCTTCGGGAAGGCATTCCCAGCTACCCTCTGAGAACTTGCCTGAATCAACAAGATGTTATTTTTTAAACAACGATATTGATTTGGGGTTCAGCGGGCTGGCTTAGTATGTCATATATATCATTGCGTAACATACGCCGACCTTTCCCGGCTTTGAGTATACCGGTACCTCACTCTCGTGGCGTGCAAAGCCTTTAAAAGAAATACACAGAGTATTTTGGATTGTTTTCCCCCATTTTTGGGGAATATCCAAAGCTTATCTTTAGTAGCTGGTAGTTACCCCCCCCCCGGGATCTAACACAGGAGCTATCCTACATTTACTATCTCTCCACCGCCTCTTAGATGAAGAAATTGGATAAGTCAGTGGGCCCTTGTCCTACTTAGAGAAATCTGGGAAACGAAGGTCTTCCTTGAAGGGGGTTATTCTTCCCTTCTCAATCTTCTATACGATTGAGAGCTGGTCTCGGGGAGACCGAGGTGGCTTCGTACTGCTTGGTTTCAACTGTTATACTGGGGCACTTGTACGATACTAAGGCCTGTTTGGCACTCCATGATTTGAGCTGTTCGCTATCTCAAATCATGATTTAGGACTAGGTAACAATTTGAAATATTCATCGTGTTTGGCTGGGTAGCTTTTTCAAATTATGATTTGGGAAAAAGTTTATGTGTGAATATTTAGGGCTACAAATTTTTTGTTTTGTATTATACTCTTAAGTATTTTGTTAGTAAATGTTAGTGAGCCTTGAGGTCTTCTCATAGAATTATCCCCAATTTGTAATTTGGAAAATTGAAAATCGCGGTCAGATTCAGCACAGTGCTGTATGTTCGATCGTACATCGCGGGTTTAAATTATGATTTTGGGATCATAATTACTTGATCGCGACTATTTCAATTCACAGTGTTCCAAACAGGCCCATAGGGTTGAGTGTTACTTATTGCATCGAGCACGGTATGTATGATATGATACATGTTTTAAGTGCGGGGCACCAGAATACTATTCTCCCTCCTACCCTATGTGTCGCTCCCCTGGACCCTAGTATTACGGTTTCGTCCGCTTCAGCATTGAAGGTATGATATAATATAGAAAGAGTCCACTCCAGGCTCCCTATTCACACCTTTCAAAGCTTGTCAACTTGGCCCCTTCAATTCCCTGGGGAAAAAAATGGCTGATCCAAGGGCCCCTACAGAAAGCTCAAGACCAGACCACGTACTCCTTGGGCCCCAACAAACTATACCTTCTTAACAGCGATCCATTGAGCGCAAGTCTCAACGCGAATAATTTAGCCAGGACTTCCGAAATAACTATTCTCTCCACCACTGGTTTCGACCCATTTTCATCTTCTACTAGCACATTTCCGCCAGCAGTTTTCGCAGTCTCAGATCCGATATCGATCCTCAGCTATAGGAATAGCAGATCATTTAATCAACCACTACCTCCAACACTATATCAGCCAGCAATGGCGTCAAACCCTACTCAGTCACACACAATTGGTGGGGGTGCTCTTGCTCAAGAGGATAGGGCTTCAATCAAGCAATCGGGGGAGTCTATTTACCACGGGGGATCTCCCATATGTCCAACCAGAGCTAAAAACGTTTTCAAACAACATAAGGCTACTGTGGCAGATATAATGAGTGACATTGGTCAGCTTCAGATCTTCCGCTCGGGGGACATGCCCCTCGAGGATCTACTGGCAAGAGACGATATCCCTGAGAATGCCACTGTTCTGCAAGATTTTCGAAGAGGTGTTAAATCTGGCGATATCAGGTCTATGGTTTCTTCTCCTTGTAGGTCTCCCTTTACATTAGCCATTTTTTTATGGCTTTGACTAACATTGGATTGCAGCTTTCTCCTCAATTTTCACTAAGTCACCTCCAGAGGCCCCTCCCCAACTGCGGAAGCTGCACCAGTGTCCCAGAAATGGCTCGGTAAAGGCTCCGATTCATGGTGGAATGATATCGTCTCCCCTCGAAGCTTCGATGGATGTCCATCCTGGAGAGATCAGGAGGGCGGCTACAGTGGCCGAAGGTGTTCTTCAGTACAGCCCATATAAATCTTTATGCTCATACACACTATCTCAAGCTCCTGTGGAGGAGGAAGGAATATGATCTCAAGCATATGTGTAATTTTTAGGTTGGCAGTAGGTACGGGTAGCTATCCTCATATATAGTAAGTTATGTTGGGGTTTAGTACGAGTAAGGTTGATAGAACTGGTAGTGGGTCTTGGCAGTCATGTATCTCTATATACACTTTCGGTCGTGTCATAGATAGGAAATACATCAAGTGATTCTTCCACCACCACCGGATTGCAACATGTTGTGTTCTTGATAGTTACCTTCCTTAGATGGAAAGAAAAAAGGCGGCTATGCCGCTGAAGGGAGGGTAGGGACTAGGGAATACTAAACAAAGTTATTGGTATTGTGTTTCTTTCTGAGAGGCTCTCAATTGCAATGACTGAGGGAATTATTGAAGCCAGCCTGATTTCAGGGTCTGACGCGCGTGCGCCGAATACCGGTATAGTATTATCCTTTTGGGTGATGGGACATGCACATTCACCTTCCACAATAACAACCCTATGTCGTGGCTAAGCCTCTTTCTCAGGGAAAAAAAAGGTTAAGCTTTATGGGGTAAACTTGAAACCTCTGAGCCAAGCACTGATTTGGATAGCGGTGAATCTGCACGTCGCATCGGGCCGTCGCACAGATTGTGGAGGAAAGAGGGGTGGTGGTGGTGCAAGTATCTCACCATAAGCTCGCTGAACTTGCATGTATAATACTGTAGCTAAGAAAGTTTAGCCGTCGATGAATGCGCATGCAGCTCAGACCATGCGAGTGAGCGGCTGTGATATAAGCTTTTGGTCAGAAATAAAGTAAACGGTACCGGTACTAGAATGAGTGGCTCAAAGTCCGAAATTCAAGCGGCTAAAGAGCTGAACCAATAGGGAATCTCCTTCGAGGTATGTGGATAAATACTCTAATCTCTCCTAAAATGAGGCAGGTACCCATGCATCTCTGAGTGAAATATGATTATTGGGGTCTGCCCACATCCTAAAGGATGGCCAACTTCGTCTGATTCTTGGGTGGCCGACTTAAAATAAGTCGGTATAAATACCGGTAATTAAACTGACATGCTGAGCTTTCTATCCTAAGTCGGCTTTCTGCGCACGGTGCACCGGGTAGGTAGTTGACGGGGGAGATCCAAAAAAAATGTTATGGGGAAACTGCTGCCTAGTCAAACTCACCGGCGGTTGGTTGAAGCGCAGTCGTATCATTCCAAATTCCCAGCCAGAATCTCGGACGGATCTTTGACTCCTCAGCCTTGTTCTACGCACCACCTCAGATTTCAAGGATCCACATCCCCATTACTGCAACACTCCGGAGAGCTACTGCCTTGCGCAAACGAACAAAAGAGTACTTCGAAATCCCCCGGAGGAGCGAAATACCTATCGACGGGAGTCATAATTGCGCGGCCGTAAGCACAGTAACCAGTATTGCAACACAAGTGTTCCATTTCAACTCAAGATAACCAATTCATTGCCACCGAAATTCCACACCACGATAGGCATTAGACATTATCAACTATGTTTCACAAAATATCACACCCGAGCACAAGCACTTATAGAGTGTGCTTGGGCCAGGGTGAAGTCTCTTTTTGAACAAATGTATCCCTATGTTCCCGACTCAGAATTGTGATTGAGAATTGAGGGAGCAGATATCATGCTCAGTGGAAAATTGTTCCGGGTCATTGGGCTCTGATTTCTTTGATGGTTTACTAGGCGTATGCTTGGGAGGATAAAGGATATGATTGGGACGGGTGGGTGATATAAGAGATGTTAATTTCTCCTAATTGTATTACCCTTCATCATTATCGCTGTTGTTGTGTGATCATAGATGCCTAGAATTATTCACACTGGCTGAGTTGCATGCAGTGCCTGTACAGTACGTACATGTGTTGCAACTCTGTTGTGCTTACCTTGGCTTAGTTATGGCCCGCATCGATAAACTCCTCACCCATCCCGCAATTTCGCAATAATACTAAAGCATGGGCCATTCATGCCGCTACTTTCCTGCCACTTTTGGGTGCGAGGGGCTCTGCAGCCACTTGAGTGGACAACATCGCCCCTCTCATGGCAGCCCCAACAACAAAAACAGGGATAAATGCTCCGATATGTCCGGTACGGAAGACGGCGCCCACCGTAGTAACTCTTGCGAGCGCCAGGTTTGATCTGGCCAGGTTCCAGGCCTGCGGGGCATTAGGTAGTATTGACGCAGGACTTAATATTATGAAAAGGACTTTGAGTTGCCTTATTCCATCGCTCACGGTGGTCAAATTTCTCGATTGGATGGTGTGGCTTTGTACCGTACTGACTATCTATATAGTGCCGGGTACTCTACTGACCGTCCCTGTTCACTTTCTTTTCAAGCAGCAATACATACTAAAGCGTAGCACCTTAGATTAAATTTGTACCTGTACTCACTTTCTCAAAACGCCCCCCCGAGGGTTCTCAACCAATATTTTCTTTATCAAAAAACGGGGGTGGATTCCAAGCAGTCCTATAGAGTTTTTCTCTGAAAGCTTCGTTGTTATCAGGGCCGGTTCGTTGCCGGATTTGGTCATGGCAACCCGGTAGTCCCTTTTTATAGGTACCGGAATTATGAGGCTTGGATTGGGTTTTTTTTTCTGGAGTCAGATTTTTTATTTTTTTATTCTTCAATTTTTTATTTTTTTTCTCGGGGGGGTTGGAAATACAATCATAGACTATCACTCGTTTGGCTTGATAAGGGAGCTTGGCGCCCCCCATTTTCCTTTCCCATACTCCCCATCTTACACTCCGTTCCAGACATCCTCTCTCTAGGCCGATAGCCTTTTCAACCCTAGTAATGGATGACCCTTGTCAACGGTGCTCGGCTCCATATGCTCTTTATTCCTTTTTCGGGTTGTGTTCCTCTGACCCTTGGTTGTCTAAACGTGAGGCTTGCTGGCTCGTGTGTTTATCCTATCGATGGGCTCTAGGTCATATGTTTATCCCCATAGCCCCTAAGCTGAAGTCTAACTCAAATAGACTAGTGCAGTCACAAACCAGAGTTTGCTCCTCTTGCCTAAAACTCTCTTGAGAAGCGGGTCTGGAGGCTTGAGGGGTGGGGTAGCTCCAGTAAGTCGGGGAAGCTTGTTTCCTCCTGCACTCTGCTCGGCATACCAGCATGAGGGGTGAATAAAACTTTCACTAGGGCCTAACTATACAGTGACATCAGTCATTGAACAAATTGGTGGTGGCATTAGGGCAGTGCATTAGTATTAGTGGTGCCTAATGCAAGCACGGCTGTGGGTAGATGAAAATGGTGTGTATTTCCTAGCTACGACGCAAGATATTCTGCAGGGTGTCAAACAAACCTGAACACCTTTTCCCGCAGCCAAGTACTCCAGGTGGATATCCGTAATAATAATTCCTATGACTTCAATACAAACAAGGAGTAAAAATACGCTTACGGTCTTGTATACAGTCCTTGGGCACCAATAACAGTCTTCACACTTTCGGCATGCACCTTGCTAGATTGCCAAGTAGCCTGAATCTGATAGCTCCAAACTTAGTAGTGCTCAAGAGTACCCTGACTTTCTTTCCTCAGCCCCCATCCTTAGTATTCTAGGTAGCGTAGGCCGGAATATATTCTCTGAAAAATCGTCATTACCTGTGCTCGCATAATAGCTTTAGAGGCACTAGCCTCTTTGCTAATATAATCTATTGGCATTTCAACATCATGGAGGCCAGCTAAAAGCTTTGCTCCTGGAGCAAAAGGGTACTCCTGTAGGGATGGGAAACTTGTCGCGCTATCTTGGCTTGGTTGAGATGTGTTATAATCGGAGGAAATAGTTTCACAGATTTTCACCTCGGGTATGATACTTGGTTGCGACCCGGGGTGTTCGAGTTTATTTGATACTCTGCGGTAAATAGGGCAATGAAAAGAAAAGAGGGAAGAAGCGCTGCCCCCACATGAGAAAAGCGACAGGGTTTCTTTTTTAAAAAGTTTTTTTGGGGGATGAAGAGGGGGTAGAAGTAGAATTGTGAAGTTGGAAAGAGCGAGATTTTGTGGAAAGCCATGACCCCATAAACAGAAAGACAAAGCAGAGCAGAGCTATAAAACATGAAGAGGAGAGAAAGAGGTTATTGGTGATGCTATCAAGTATCAGGTCAGCAAGACCGAGTGAAACTCAACTCGTATCTCATACTGAATTAAGAAACTCCGCTAGCCTACCATCTGTTATGATGGTGCGGTAGCCTGGGAATAGGTAGGTGGGGCTCGACCGGAGGTATTTCCCTCCTGCCCCTTTTCCCCCAGGGCGAAGACTTGGAGGGTAGGTGCGGGGGGGCCGTCACCAATCGAAATGCCGCCGCTATTCTTGTTGAGCTTGCCAACTCTCGTGTCTGCTTTGATGCGAGAAATTGGTCCTGACCCCGGGTTGTATTTAATCTTGCCGCTATTATCGTTTTCTTCGCCAACATCTGTGCTGAAGGTAGAGGTTTCGAATTGCGGACGGGGCATGAAGGCATAGAGGAACCAGCTGAATTAACATACGGTAAGTATAGGCCAAGATTTATAATGGTATATTCAACTAACCAGATGCACAGGAGCACTGCCAACTTGAGCCAGAGCTCCACATCTAGGATCCCTTCAGCAAATGCTGGCATGATCTTCCCTTGTGTGTTCATCTAGTTCAGAGCCCCGACCAACTCCCTGGATTACGAATCGATCGTTCTTGATCCCATTCAGTCAGCTTAGCAATGGCGAAACTTTGGGGCCTCTTGCAAGAGGAAATAAGAGGAAAGACTCACGGTATGAGGTTTGGGTGCCTGAGAGGGGGTACTGACCGGTGCCTGTGTTCGGATCTAGCTCTAGTAAGTTGATGTCGAAATTGGTTGCTTGTAGTGAATGGGCTGGGGTGGGCATTGCCTTTATGAAGAGCGAGCCAGGAACGGCCCCCAACCCGAAGGACAACAAACCCTGCATGAATTACATGTGTCTGGCGATAGGTATCTGAAAGATAGAGTTGTTACGCAACTATCCGACTAGCGGAAAACAACCTATCTCATTCCTAGGTGCTGTAAAAACTGGGATAATCGAAGAATGTGCTCAGCCCCTCTAAGAGACATACAAAAGCAAAAAAAGCACCAGAAACCACCCGAGGAGGCAAGCCCAAAGACATAGCACTTTGTTCGATTGTTGCAGTGCTTACAGCACTTTACGCCAGACATAAGTACAGCCGCCGGAGCACTGGGGGAAAACCCAATTCTCATGAATTTGTGTGGTCAGGTGTCCGAAGGTTAAGAACGAAACGGCAATATAGAGCGGGGTACCCACATGAAAATATGTTGAACATCGCCTCCCAGTGTTAGGCAAGTTATCAATGTCAGAGGATTTTTCATTTCCTTATCTAGTCTTGACTGCCCTGTGAGGCAATTCTATTCCTTCAATGTCATATTTCGTTGCGGCAGGTATAAGGCGCTGTATCGCTAGTAGTGCTGCTAAGATATTGAGGGTGAGCTCTACGAGTGCTACCGCACTACTTTCTCGCAGGCCACTGCACCTAGATGCACTACTGGTAAGGTGTATATTTCATACAGCATCTTGCAAATGCACCTTACCAGCCCCTTAACATGATTCGGGGGACATTGGAGACTATAACTTCCCGGGCCAAGTGCCAAAAAGTGACAAAGAGCCCTGGTCAAGAGTGCAATTTTAGCTACCTAAAATCTATACTCCTAATTGACCGACGTTTATGGACATGGCCAATATTGCATAACGCCAAGATCTGAATAAAAAAAAGCTGAATTTTAGCAGTATGGAATAGTAGCCGTGCCCACGAACGTGGTTCAATTTCTAGCACTTCAAGTCTCGGCTAAGGAGCCAGAGTTACAAGAAATCTTCTACTCGTACCACATTTGTATATGAATGCCCCTATCTCGTGTTAAATAAGAAATTTACCGATCTGTCCCAAAATGGGGTGTTGCATATGCAAGGAAAACCATGCTTGGAGTATGCCTATGCGCTAATAAAATTTTTTTGATGGTCAACTTTTGTTAATCCTCCGCTCAGCCAAATAACAAAAAGAGAGCATGGATAGTTAACCTTACGCTGGACACTGAACTTCTTTCCCTCTTTCGCCCCGGCTTTACCCTATGATAGCTGACTTTCTGCGCACGGTTCCAGTATTCGGATTAAACTAATCGGACGAGAGTAAAAAAACAAAACAAGAGAGAAAAGTATCATCCGAGAAGAATTCAGGGTGGTCGATTAGAAGCCCGATCAAGTCACACAGGGCTCCCCGCCTCGACCTTTGAAGGATCTTTGACTCTTCAGCCTTGTCGTTGGCACCACCTCAGACTTCGGGCTCCCAATAGCGACGGCCTTGCACAGATGAGCACTTCCAAGCCCTAAACAAGACAAAAGTGCCTACCCTCTTCCCCCATCCCATAATTTCGCGACAATGCCAAAATGTGGGTCCTTCCTAGCCCTACATTGTTAATCTGTTTAGTGCGAGGGCTTCTTAATTACTTCGGTGCACGACATACCCCCGCGGCAACCCAATATATCTGACTCTAATGATGGCGGCGACGATAGTAGCTCTTCCGAGGCCCCCCCAGGTTTAATCTAGCGTGGTTCTAGACGGGCGGAGCATTGGGAACCATTGACGGGGGACTTTCAGCTCCCTCATTCCTGTTAAAGTGGGGGGAATGGATAACACAGTGGTGGAGAGTAGAATGAGAGGATTGTTTGGGAACTTGGGCACTACGGAGGAGGTAGTGGATGTAGCTTCCACAAGTTCGCTCGCACTCCAAAACTAATCTTACGGTAAAGGCGGGTACTGTATATAAATAAAGCACAAGTAACAGATCTTGATCCTTCTTCGGATCACCACATCTATCTCTGCATCTCTCTACATTCCTGTGAAGTTCACACCCTTCCTCACACTCCCATGGTAATAGGGGAAAGTGACTTCCGGCATAATCTCTCTATAAACTATTAAAGCATTAGAACAATCCACATGCTCCCCAACAATCACCAATACTCCTGTATATTCCAGAATCAACAACACCCTTCTAGCAATTCCATCCTTCATGGTGGCCAAACTTTTCAATCGTCAATAGTTTCTCAGAGAGAGGGATGGTGTGGGTTTGTAGTAACTGTTGATATAATACTTCTCTAGAGGAACCGGGATGGTGAGATTTCGTTCGGAACTTATTCCGATATCTTTTCTTTCAGAAATACAGTCATAGGTTATCACTTATTGATCGTGTATATACAAGGCTTGCTCGCCCAAACGTTCGTCTCACCAATGAGCTCCACGTCATACATCTTATCTCCATAGCCCCAAAGCTGAAGTCTAACCTAGCCACTGCAATGCAATCACAAACCTGAGTTTAATCAAGCAGCACTAGCGACTTGCGGGGTGTGAGGTAAAGGTGGCAAAAGCTCCGTTCCTCTTGTACCCGTAGCCCGCTCGGTATGGCGTCGCACAGCCGTGTGCAAAAAGTTCTGGCACCCATGCTGGTACAAGTACAGTACAGCGACAAAACTATAGCGGGTTTAATAGCCCTTTCGTGTTACGGTGCTAGTAATGGTGCTATCACTTTTGTGCAGCGCGGCTGTGCTAGTGCAAGGCATGCATAGCGTTTGCGCTAGGACCTAACTATAAAACAACAACGGTTATCATGCAAATTGGCGGTGCCTAATGTAAGCGTGGATACTCAAGTAAGTGAATGGAATAAATGTATAGTATCATATTTCAGAGCTAATTCCGACGTAAGCTGTATGAGAAATACTGCATTGCTTCCTAGCCTCGCTAGTAGCCCACCCTTAACCCTACTATCGTGAGGATAGCATCCTATCTTTTGTAAACACATAAATGAAGCAGAAAAAAAGGAAAAAAAAAAAAAAGGGAGAGGGGAAGACGCGCTGCGGCTACGTGGGAGGAAATGACTGTATTTTTTTTTAAAAAAAAGTTTTTTATAGTTGAGGAAGCGAAACCGTGATTTTGGAATGAGCGGGATCTGGAAAATCATGGGGTTAAAGTAGTACAAAAGCTATGAAAAAAAATGAAAAAAAATGAAAAAAAGCTGTAAAACATGAAGAGAAGGGAAAAAAAGTAGGTCGAATACTCCACCAAAACTCTCCGAAAAAATATTTCTTCAGTAGCCGCGGATGATAGTGTCATGTCCCCGGTTACCAAGATAAAGGAAAAGGAAACACATCTCATGTCCCATACAGAATCATGGAACCCGCGCCCATCTCTCTCATCTATGGCTATAGTATTTCAGCGAAGAAAAGATAGAGAAAAAAACACAATTGTGGGCCCTAGAGAGCGGTAGACCTCCTCTTTGTCTTCCCAGGCGCAGCATCTGAAGCGCTACTGTCCTTAATGTTGCAGGAATCTTTATTGCGGCTGCCAACAATGGTGCTTATAATGAGATACTGATAGAGCTCGGATAGGTAACTGCGGGATCCCTGGGCATTCCCACTCTCAGTGTCTGTGCCCGCCTTGGGGACGGCGCCATCGCTCTCAATATTTCCAGAATCTTTGTTATCGTGACCAATCAATGTGCTTAAAATGAGACAAAGTTTGGATTGCAGACCGCTCTGTTCCTAGGTGTGCTCACTCTCAGTATTTGTGTCTGTCAGGCAAGGAGTGGCTGATTCCCCTACCACTGAGTTATAAACAATGTTGCCAGTACCTTGGTTCCTATCGCCAACTTCTGCTACAATCACGCGAGTTCCCCCTGAGGTAACGGTTTTGCGGCCGGAATTCTGACTATCACGACCAACTCCTGATGTAGGTGTCTTGGGGTTATCCTGTTGGAGCGTGCTGGGCGTGATGAGACCGAGAAGCAGTCCGAGCCTATATCATGGGGAAAACGAGAAATAGAGGATACATGGTAAGCATATGGCCAGAATCTATAGGGGCTCATTTTGCTATCCCAACTAACAATCTCTGATAAGACCTCGAGGCCACACGGGGGTCCCCCAACACGGGGCTAGGATTTGCCCATTCTAGTCAGCACAGCAATGAAGAACCTCTAGAGCCGGCTTAGCGGGAATTAAGAGGAGGGACTCACCTGTTCGAGGATTCGGGAGATGGCATCGCCTATATTCTTTGCTGGTCTCTGTAAAGGTAAATGTGGTAACTGAAGGAAGTTAGGGTGAAAGTCGATTGGAGTAGTGGGGTGCAGATATGGTTTTTTGAAATGTGGCACTGAAACGGTACTGGAAGTCCCAGTGTTGATATGGCTCTGGTAGTGCTGTTTGTATCAAGAGCTGGTAGGTTGATATCGAATGTAGTTGGATGTGGTGGGGTCGGATAGGGAGCGTGGATAGTCTTTATGAAGCTCGTCTGGGGCTATTCTCAACTTAAATAGTGACAACCCCTGCACAAACTGCTTAAAATCGATTGTGATTACAAAACACACAACGAGCGGTGGGGGGCTTGTCTCATTTTTTTGTCTTTTTTTGGGATATTTCACGAGCATACGAGATACAATAGCCGCCGCAGCACGCAAAAGCAAGTTCTCATAGCCTCATAGTACCGTAGTCAGGTGTGTGAAGGTTAAAGATGGAACAGCAATATAGAGCAAGACACTGACCTTGGAGATGTGTTGAGCATTGCCTTCTAGTGTTGGACAAGCCCCCGCGGTTACCGTAGGAGGGTTTCCATTTCCTACTTCACCAGTCTTGACTGCTCTGAGGCAACTCTATTCCTTCTGTACTCGAGTATCATGTTGTTTTGTTGCTGTAGGTGTAAGGAACAGTGTTACCAGCACCTTTGCTAGAAATTTTGAGATGGGCAGTACGAATACAGTGCTCCCGCAAGACTTTCTAGTTAGCGACCTCACTCAGGTACACTACCGATAAGGTGTGCACCTTTCGTCCCATCGAGCATTGTGCAAAGACACCGCCAAAAAGCGACAGGAGCGCGCTGGCCAAGAACGGAACACCAGCGAACCAAAGCCAACACCCCAAGCCCCCCAATGCATATAAAAACGCCACAGTCCCGCGTCAAATAACACGCCAGTCTCTCCCCAAACGAAATATCGCATGTGCGAAGAAAACCACTGTTGTGTATGCCTGGACTTTAACAAGATGGTCAGCTGGTGTGGCCCCATACTCAGCCAAGCAAGCACAGACCATTAAGCTCACACCCTGAACCACTTTCCTTCTTTCGCTGTGAGTCTACCCCTACCGTATTATCTTGAATAAGAGAGAATTGTCCCAGGACGTATTTTGGTGGGGACGGGTAATCAAATTTATTAAACCACGGAGACACCGCCAATCCAGGCATACGGCGGGAGAGAACACCAGCAAAATAAAAGGATGCGTTACTTAGAGAGGAAACTCAGACGCCCTGAGACAATTCTCTCTTACGGTATTCAAGATAATACGGTACTCGAGTAGTTGACACCCTTCGCACACTGCAGTCATCCGGGAATGCAACGGATCGAAAGAAAGTCAAAAAAGAAAGAAAAGTATCACCAGCGCAAGAGCCGAGGGCTTGAGTCTAGAAGCACAATCAAGTTACACAAGTCCCCCCCCCCGAATCTTGAACAGAAGGTAACTGTGCCAGGACGCCGCAATTGCCTCTCTTAGTGAAGGGTTGTGTACCGTATACCTCTTTACTCCCTCTCAGCCGAGGGCTGAGTTTGAGGCGTTCCCCCCCCCCAAAGCACTAGAGAAAGCTTCCAAATCCCTACTATTCACCTTTTATTCAAATTCTTTTCTCCCTTCCTCATTCAGATATCATCATAGCTCATCACTCGTTGATGTGGTGGGGGGCTTGGTTTCCCGCCATACTGCCTTCCCCCATATTACACCCCGCTCTGGGTGCCATTTCCCCAGATTGATAGAAAAAAATTGGCCTCTGCGACAGATAGGCTTCATCAACAGTACCCAGCTTTGCTTCTTTATTCCGGCTTCAGCCCATATTTTTTTTAATCTCAGGTCGTGCACCGGTATACATAAAACTTGCTCACTAGGACATTCACCTCATCGTTGCGTTCCATGCCACACATCTTATCTCCTAGGCCAAAGTCTAGCTTAGTCAAACTATAATGAAATCGCAAGTCTAGGCTTAAGCCTCTTGCCTAAAACCCTTCTGAGCAGCTGGACCAGAGACTTGGGGGGTGTGAGGTGGCTTAGAAAGGTGGTAAAAACTCCGTTCCTCTTGCAGCCTGCACGACATACCGGTGCGCGGCATGGATGGCGCTTGCATTGGAGCCTAGCTGTAAAATAGCAATGATCATGATATAAATTGATGGTGATAGTGACAAACTGATGGTTTCTAGATGGTGTAAAAGAGGAAAAAAGAAAGAGAGGAGCAGTTAACTTAGCACCGCATGAGAAAAATGAAAAAAATGAGGAGGAAAAAAACAGGAATTTTTTTATAGAGAAATGATATTTTTGAGTCGAGGAAGGGAGTAATCGTGATGTTAAAACGAGTGAGACGTGGAGAACATTATGGGCATAAAAGGGGAAAAATAAAGCAAAGATGTAGTATATGAAGAAAAGAGAGCACAGTAAGAGCTTGAATAGTAGGTCCATGTGCTGGGGCATTGGAGTTGCCTCTCCTAGTAAGGTCTGGTGTTTTTTTTGCTTTTATCTCGGAGAACCTTTCCCTTTGATGTCTTGCGCTCCTTCTCCAGACGAGGAAATTTTGGGCTGCCCGGCACACGGCCCATTTATCCGAGTTCTCACGGTACCAGTAGGTCGAAGAATTCCGCGAAAAAACTCCTCTAAGAAAATGCTTTCTTGGAGGCTGCTAGCGATGGCATCTAGTTTCCTGTTAGCCAGGCCGATCAAAACGTATCACCCATCCCATAAAGAATCACGAAACCCCCACCCGTCTCTCACCTATGACGGTAGTACGGCCGCTAGATCAGCGGATAGAGTTTTAAGCCCTAGTTGAAGGTGGGCGTCCTCCGTTCCTCCCCTGCATGCCAAGTCGAGGCGGCCGCTGTGCGCCCGCGATAAGAAATCGCTACGCCGCCAGAATCCACAATGTTGCCGCTGCCGCTGTTATAGTTGCCAACGCTAGTACTAATCGAGGGGGGAAAGCTGGCTAGTCTCCCGAAATTGTCTCGCTGGGCGCGCGCACCCCCAGCCACTGCGTCCATGTCGTAAGCAATAGCTGTATTGTAGGAACCCCGAACGTTGCCGGAATCCCGGTTAGCATCGCCAAGCTTCGTACTTATCGCGAAGGAATGTTCGGGTTGAGGACCAGCGAGTCTCTTAGAATTGTTTTGTTGGCGTGCCCCGGACCTAACAAAATTGGACAACCGGTCAACTCCATATCACGGGTAAAACTAGATCTAGGGGATACATGATAAGCATATGGCAAGAATATTCGGGGGCATACCTTGCCTTTCTAACTAACCAGTCCCACAGGGAAGCTATCATCAACCAAGTCGCCAGGGCTACAACCACATCGCGAAGCCCTCTGGTGGGTGGCGGGATGCTGGGCGCTGGACGTCCGTCCATGAGTGTCCCCGGACCCGGAGCTAGGGCGAGATAGTTTAATAGGGAATACTAGTAGGTCGCTCCTAATAGTGTTTAGTTGGGCCCGGGATGGCGAACCTTCTCCGGGGAAGGGGACCGAGCGGCGAAGGGTATTGATGTCTGGGGGAGGGGAAGAAGCGCAAAATCTCTCGAAGTCCAGTCAGCCCAGGACATGTTTAGCTTGACAGGTTAACAGAGTTGGGAATACTGGTTAACACACCCAGTGGGTCGGTCTTATACTGTCTCAAGAAAATTATAATCCTTCTCAGGAGCCTTTGGCCCAGATCCCGGAGATTACAGCGCTGACGGAGATGGTGGATTCCAAGAGACTTTACCCCTACTCGGGGGAAGAGCTTCTGGGGTTTTGGTTGGAGCGTTCAGTGTGCTCGAGCCAATCGAGAAATCGTGTCTCTGAATCCTGTTTTGCGATAACCGTAAAATCCGTTTAAAAGAGACTCTGTGGTGGATTTATCTATCGTAGAACCTCGAGTAATTGAGCAGTATGCTATGTCGTTGGGTTTTCGCTCTCAAAAGGTCGGGGGATTTTGGTTTTTTTTGGGGGGAAGGGGCTGTGTTTTGGCTGTATTTTTTACCCCCGTTCCGGAGAAGGGAATTTTGAACCTCATAGCACACGGTTCAATTATTCGAGTTTTTACGGCACTCTCGCTGGTTCCCAGCAGGCCTAGCCTCCCCAAGCAAAACCCCATCCGGAAAGCACTATTCCTTATCGGGGTGCTTTGTCTCAGATTGCGGATGGCCTGATCGCTGATAACGGGAGTCACGGTCCATCCGAACAGGCCCCCCACCTGAACAGATCCTGATTGGTGGGTTTTGTATGAGGAAACGTGCGGTGGTCAGCAGTGACCACAGTTCATCCAAGTAAACCGCTTGAAAGCTCTTATTTTGGTTTAGCTGTGCAGATGGGGGGGGTCTCTTCGGGCAGAGTGTGACGCTCTCTTCTAGATTTAACGAGTTTTTACAGTAAAGTACCAGTGAACAGAGAGGTTTCGCGGTATTTTTACAACAGGCTGCATCATACGAGTACAGTACGGCATAGTACGGTACTCGGGTGCTCGAGCACGAGTATTCGAGCGCTCAAGGTAGGGCAGTTGCGGAGATTAAGTGAGATTGGGCGGGGGTGAGAGTCCATCCACGAATGGGGAGGGCTTGCGTGACACGATTGTGCTTCTGATCCACAGCTCGTGGCTCTGACCCTGACAGCACCTCTCACCTTCTTTTTTCCTTAGCTTCCATTCGATCGACCGCTTACCGGTAATCGGAATTCTAGTAGTGTCGCGCGCAGAATATCAATTGCGAGTAGGATAAAACCTGAGCAAGACAAGGAAAGACCAACCAAGAGAAGTCGGTCTCATTTTCAGATACTTTACTCATGCGGCCGAGTTGAAGTCGGTCACTTTATATGAGAGTTGCCACCTTAAGTGTCCGTCTTCAACTTTGCGGCGGCGTCAGTATTTGCTCGGTAGAGTTTCTGTTGTGCGCATATACCGGTACTCGAGTGCTGTGCAAGTACTAGTACAGTAGAGTAGCGATCTGCGAACCAATAAAAGTGTCAGGGATAAGGTTTCCGAACAGGGAGAAAGGAAAGGTGTGATAAGAAAGAAAAAAGTTTCCGAACAATTAATATAGGTTAGCCCGCAAAATGGTCCCTGTCTTGTTCGGGAACATCACCCTAGCACTTATAAATAGGAAATCCTATTGCTAAGCGTTGGAACTATTATAGTTGTGGCGGAAGAATAACTTTTGATGTATTCCCTGGCTACCGTATGACCAAAAACATGACTACCAAGTCTTGCTATGCACAGTACGGGTACTTGTATGATACGAGATCACTCGATCCTACTACCGTACTTGTACTGTACACAACCCTAACATAGATGAGGACAGCCACCGGTACCTACGGTACTACTAACCTGATAACTATCACCAAGTTAAGGTGTGATTTGATGTCATACAAGGGTAGCCTGTCTGGAAACACGAACATCCTACCGGAATTGCTTAATAGGAACCCGTAAAGAATTGCTCTTTTGATTGGTGCGTTGGGCAAGAGCCCAGGCATCTCGTCCATCAATTACCAGTATACCGGTATCTTTCAAAACTGACCACAGCAGGAGGAAATACTCGAGTTGAGGCCCCAACAGGGTCATGTTTCTCCAGTGTACCACAGCGAGCACGCAGTAAGCCCTGTTTACTCGAGTACTGTACTGTGCCATGAGATAATCCTGGACCCTTGTATAATGTAGAAAACAAGCAACTGCACATATGATCTTCACGACCTGTCATTGCACCTCTGCCTGCCCATATACCCATCTACCTACCGGTATATCGCTTTGTATCTTTTGGTAAATGTCGGTTTGGAGCAGCTCCCCAATTCCATTTGCCCAACAGAGCAGCTATTTTGACCATAGATTAGCAAAAAGATATGCCTTGTCGAAAGACATCTGAGAAATTAAAGCTTGAGAAGTGGCCTGCTCATAGGTAAGCAATTCTGAACTGTGGCTTTTCCTGTACAAGTGCATATATCATAAATTTATCTCGATGGAGAGACTGATCGGGCAAGGGTCGGGGGGGGATAGAAAAATGCTGTTCAAGCCAGTCTCACCCATGACATGAATCAAACCAGATTACACCGCCGCATCTTGGGTGGGTCCCTAGCCGCTAACTCATTTTACCCACCACCTCATATTTCATGGGTTCGCACACCTGCTGTGGTGACACTTTCCCCTCCAACAACTTCTCAGTACCAAAACGTGAATCGTTTCTACTGCTACATTGTTTTTGCTAATGAATGGCAGTCTGAAGCAGCGTTGCGGGCCGACCCTCCTGAATCGCCTGTCCCGTGATGAAAAAATTAGGGTTCCAGTATCCCGGAACCTTTCACAGCTTTAGTAAGTAGCGACAGAAACCCCCCGCCCCAGCCCCCCTACTCCGAACCTCGATCCCCCCCCACCAGCCCAAGGCAGGAAAGGTCTACACACCTTAAACTACGTCATTCAAATTACCATTTGCTGCGTAAAGCCTTGAACACTACCGTATCCCGTCTTTAATCCTCCAGCGGGGATTAAAATCTTCGCATGCTCTCACAGATCGCTGTAGAAGAACCCCCTTCCATCTCCCCCGGGACAAAGTTAAAGCTCCTCCCCAATATCCGCGAGAAGGACAACCCTGCCCTAGAAACTCTCCGATAAATATTAGAAGCCAGTAGCAGCAAGCAGGAATTTTCCATCGAGGACATACTCGTGCCAAGGTTGTGGTTGAACCACAACCCACAATTGCTCGCTGGCTCGCAACCGTGGGCACTCTAAAGAGTGCCTGACGGCTCAATGCAAATTTACAACTCAACGCAAATTTGTGGCTTACCACAGAAACTGTGTGGCACAACGCCGCTTTGTGGCTCAATGTGACCTAAAAAATATATTAAATATAATACTCTCATTCAAATCAATTCCTGAAGCTGTCCTTGTCACTTAATTATTATCTTAAATATTCTTTGAGCAATAT